>ENA-OQJN01000426-OQJN01000426.1-human-gut-metagenome-genome-assembly--contig:-NODE-426-length-17806-cov-4.957916_pt1 | contig 17806 bp, 19 predicted proteins | sample MGYA00242610_ERZ504777 | MGnify/ENA primary metagenome ERZ504777 (study PRJEB26092, sample SAMD00036350) | human gut metagenome | host: Homo sapiens | study: EMG produced TPA metagenomics assembly of... | reverse complement strand
TTACGGGTAGCAAGTAATCCCACGCGTGGCTGGCAGGCCAATAAGAAAACGCACTTGTGCGTAGCTAGTGGTATTAGGGCTATGCCCGAAACTGAAAAACCACCCGCTATGCGGGTGGATATTTATTGCAAATTTGGGTGTATATACTTGAGGTGGGAAATGTATCAGATTGGAATATGTGATGATGGAAAAAATACATGTGCTTTTATAGAAGATGTTGTTTTGAAGTATGGGAAAAAGAGAAATGTAAAGATGGATATCCAAGTCTGGAATTCTGGGGAAGAACTTTGGTGCTTATTTAGAAACGGGAAAACAGTTGGATATTCTGTATTTGGATATCGAATTGTTTGAAGTGAGTGGAATCGATGCGGGGATATTTATCCGAAAGCAGATGGAAAACCATACGATGCAGATTATCTATATATCGGGGAAACAGTCGTATGCACAGCAGTTGTTTAAGGTGCAGCCGATGGACTTCCTTGTAAAGCCGATTGAGGAAGAAAAGATTGAAGAGACGCTTGCATTGGCACTAAAGATTGTCGGGCGAAACACAAAGCGCTTTGAATTCCAATTGGGTAAAGAGTATTATTATGTGCCTTATGGAGATATTCTTTGCTTTGTGAGTGATGGACGAAAAGTTAGATTGCTCACTACAAGTGGCGAAAAGGAATTTTACGGAAAGCTGAAAAATATTATCAAGGAATTGCCGGAAGATTTTCTTGTAATTCATAAATCGTATGTAGTAAATAAGCAGCGTATCGCACGGTATACATATGAAACTGTGGAATTGGACAATGGGAGAGTACTGACGATCAGCCAGGCACAGCGAAAACAGGTCAGAGAAAAATTGTTAAAGGAATTATAAAAATATGATGGATATCATTGTGTGTGCGGGGGCGAATTTGTTTCGCATGTATGTGACGTATCGATTTATCCGCATCTTTTTGGAAGAAACAAAGTTAAGCAGGGTGAAAGAAGTTGCATGCTATTTGCTCTTTTGGATTGTGAATATGATATTATTTTTACGGTTTCATCTTGCGTGGGTAAATGTTATATGCAATTTAATCGGTATTAGTCTGTTGGTTCGAATGTATACAAAGATGTGGAAAGAAAATATTTTTGTGACGTTCTCGATTTATGCAGTAGGTATGGCTTGTGATGTTTTTGTGACACTTTTAGATGAAAAATTTAAAAATATGGGTATTGTCAAACTGGTGCTGAGGCTTGTGATTTTCTGTTTCAGTATATGGGATTACAGCAATCGGTATAACTTTATTTATCATGCTACTTTCCTACATTAATGTGAATCTAGATAAGATGTAAACAATTGAGAACTCTCGCGTTCATGTGCTATATGAATAGATATGAACGCGGGAGTTTTGTAAATATAAAAATGTTTTATGGTATAGGCGCATCTGTTGAAATCTGTTATAATAAATCCAAAGTGACGACAAGGAGGTTCGTATTATGTCAAGAAGGGTATCGATCGGATATCAGGAATTTGCAGACATTATATTAAACGACCTATTCTACGTAGATAAGACATTATTTATAAAGGAATGGTGAGAGAAGAGATTATGTCACATTGATTACTCGTCCAAGGCGTTTTGGGAAGACGCTGACAATGAGTATGATAGAGAATTTTTTTTCTATAACACATAAGAAGAACACACTTTTCAAAATGGCAAAGCAGAGGATTAATCAGATTTAACGGATTTGTATAATAAACATATTTTTTTTGCAGGATGGGGATTTATTAACGGAAGAAGAAAAGATATTTTTCAAAAGTGTTACCATGAATATGGATGAAACAATTGCCGCATTGGCTATTCATAAGATGTCGGATTTCCTTAGCAGATATTATGAAAAGAAAGTGATTATCTTGTTAGATGAATATGATACTCCTGTGCAGGAAGCTAGAAAGTATGGATTTGCTTTTTGCGGTAAACAGGTTTTGATAGGAAAATAGAAATTCTGTCACGGAAAAACTCTTAGGTTCATATACTATATTGATAGATATGGGCATAAGAGTTTTTTGTGTTGTAAAATATCGGGAGGTTACAGAATGAGTGGAATTTCTGGGTGGTATAATCCATATGAAAAAAGATTTGCCGGAGAGCAGTCTGCGACAAAAATATTTGATGAAAAGCGGTATACCGTTGTATACAGCGGAGAACTTTACAATTGTAGGGAATTAAGACAGAAATTAGAGAAGAGAGGCTATCGTTTTGAGACGACAGATGACACAGAAGTTGTTCTGAATGGATTGTTTACATACGGAACGGATTTTGTAAAACAAATGAATGGGGTATTTGCGCTTGCCTTTTATGATGAAACAGAGGAATCGTTGTATTTGTTCCGAGATCGAATCGGAGTGAAACCGCTGTTTTATACAAGGCAGGGAGATACGATTTTTTTTGCATCGGAGATAGAGACGCTATTAGTCAATTCGGGCGTGAAACTGGTACTGGATTGGAAGGGATTAAATGAAGTATTCAGTATCGGACCGGCAAAGACATATGGCTGCGGTGTATTTAAAGGGATTGATGAGGTACTTCCGGGACACCTGTTAAGCTGCACGGGGGCAGAAATGAAAAATTCCTGCTATTGGAAGTTGGAAAGCAAGGTACACGAGGATAACTATGAGCAGACTGTTGAGAAAACAGCGTTTCTGTTGGAGGATGCAGTGAAGAACCAGATGGTTTCAGGTGTACCCGTTTGCACCTTTCTGTCGGGAGGGTTGGATAGCAGCCTTGTATCCGCAATCTGTGCGAGGGAGTTGAGAAAAGAGGGAAAGAGACTGCACACGTTTTCGTTTGACTTTGTGGGGAATGACAAGAATTTTCAAGCGAATATGTTTCAACCATCACAGGACAGACCCTATGTGGAAAAAATGGTAACTTTTCTGGATTCAGAACATCACTACTTAGAATGTGACTCTCGCACACAGGCAGACTATCTTTATGCATCAATTGATGCGAAAGGATTGCCGGCAATGGCAGATGTAGATTCTTCGCTTCTTTATTTTTGCTCGGAGGTGTCAAAGGAATATAAAGTGGCGCTGACCGGTGAATGCGCGGACGAGATTTTTGGAGGATATCCGTGGTTTCATAAAAAAGAATGTCTGGAAGCGCATACGTTTCCGTGGACGATGGATTTAGCGCCGAGAAAAGCAATGCTTTCCGATGAATTTTTGGAAGCACTAAAAATGGATGCGTATGTGCAGGAGACTTATGCCAAATCAGTGGCTGAAACACCAAGGCTTGCAGGAGAGTCAGCTTTGGAAACGCGAAGAAGAGAAATTTCCTATCTGAATCAGAAATGGTTTATGCAGACACTCTTAGACAGAATGGGCGGAACGAGTACGCGTTATGGTTTGTCAGCGAGAGTGCCGTTTGCGGATTATCGGATTGTGGAGTACTTGTGGAACGTACCATGGGAGATGAAGGCAAAGGGAGGCGTTGTGAAGGGATTGCTTCGGGAGGCAGGAAGAGGATTGCTTCCGGATGACATTTTATTCCGAAAGAAATCTCCTTATCCAAAGACGTACGATAAAACATATGAAGCGCTCCTGGTGCAGAAAATGCGTGCAATTATGGCAGAGACCGACTCGCCAATCCGTCAATTTTTGGATACAAAAAAGGTAGAAAGATTCCTTTCCAGTCCATCTGATTATGGAAAACCGTGGTATGGTCAGTTGATGGCAGCACCACAGATGATTGCCTACCTCATTCAGGTGAATTACTGGCTTGAAAAATATCATATAAAAATAGAACTTTAACCTAAGCAGAAAATCGTTTATAATAGAAAAGAGAAGAGAGTTTGGAAGAACGGAGGAGAAAGCATGTATTATAAACAATATGGAAATACTGATATGAAAGTGTCCGCAATCGGACTTGGAACGATGCGCTATGATGAGGAAGATATTGCTGCGGGAAGACTGGAAAAATGTGCGGAGATTCCGTTGTATGCATTTGAGAAGGGCATTAACTACTGGGATACCGCACCATTTTATTGTGATGATAAAAGTGAGATTGTGACGGGAATCGCACTCTCTCAGGTGAAAAGAAGTGATGTTTATGTGACATCTAAGACGAATTTTAATACGATTGGTCAGAACCCTACGAGAGATGATTTCCGCAGAAGACTGGAGATGTCGTTGCAACGCCTTCAGACAGACTACATTGATTTTTATCATATGTGGTGTATGTTGAATCTGGAATCCTGGGAGAGACATATGGAAGTGATCTACCGATTTTTTGAGGAGGCAAAGGCGGAAGGACTGATTCGAAATATTGTTTTTTCTTCTCATATGGAAGGAAATGATATTGAGAAAGTGGTAGATACTGGAAAATTCAAAGGGATGCTGATAGGATATAATGCATTGAATTATCGATTCCGCCAGAGTGGAATTGAGGCGGCACATGCAAAAGGAATGGGGGTTGTCGTGATGAATCCGCTTGGCGGTGGAATGATTCCACAGAATCCGGAAGCATTTTCGTATCTGACAGAAGGAAATGATCTGACTGTACCGCAGGCAGCGCTTCGGTTTGTGGCATCCCATAAGGAAATTACGATTACACTTGCCGGATGTACGACAAAAGCACATGTGGATGATGCAGTAAAAGCGGTAGAAAACTTAGAGGAACGTCCGGCAAAAGAGATCGTAAAATTGTATGAGGACAAGGGAGTTGCACTGAACAATCTCTGCACAGGATGCGCTTACTGCAAAGGCTGTCCGAAGGAAATCGAGATTCCGAAATTCATGGACGCCTATAATCAGCAGATTTTGACGGGAAAGGAGACAGCGGCAAGAGAGCGTCTGAACAATCACTGGGGACTGGATGCAAAGAAGGCAGCCGAATGTATCGCATGTGGGAAATGTGAGCGCGCATGCACACAGCATCTGCCAATCATTGAACGATTGAAAGAGATTGCATCAAAATAAAGACAAAAGGAAGAAGAATGATGATAGAAGAGAGAACAAAAGCGAATGTCAGAGTGTTGAAACTGGCGTATGGCGGGCTGCTTGTGGCACTTGGAATTTTGCTGCCGCAGGCGTTCCATATTTTCGGACAGAATGCAGGGATGATTTTTTTACCGATACAGATTCAGGTACTGTTTGCAGGGATGTTGCTTGGACCGTATTATGGAGGACTGATCGGAATTCTGGTACCTCTTTTTAGTTCTGTACTGACAGGGATGCCACCGGTGCCGAAGGTCTATTTTATGTTTGTGGAGTTGATGGCATACGGGATTGTGACCGGATGGATGATTAAGAAAACAAATGTATATGCAAGTCTCCTTACGGCAATGATTTTAGGGAGAGCGGCGTATGGTATTTCTTTAATCGTGGGAGCGCAGCTTTTGCATATACAGGCGCCCTTCCTAAATCGGGCGGCATTTTTATCGGGGATTGTCTCCGGAGTACCGGGAATGCTGATTCAGATTGTGATTCTTCCGGTATTGTACCTGACATTAAAGCGAGGAGGTCTGACATTTGAACGATAGATTAGAACAGGCGGTGGCACTTTTAAAGGAAAAGCAAGTGAGCTGTGTCATATGGATAGATGGAAAGGAACCGATTCTTTCGGATGAAATCGGGATTAAACCGCTGATGAAAGAACTTCGAAAAGAAAGACATGCCTTTGAGCACGGCGTGATCGCGGATAAGGTTGTAGGAAAAGCGGCGGCGCTTATGGCTATTTTAGGTGGTGCAAAGGCAGTTTACGGGCAGGTTTTAAGTGAAAGTGCAGAAAAAATCCTACAGATATATGGGATTGAATACGCTTATGAAGAAAAGGTTCCCTACATTGAAAACCGCACAAAAACGGGACAATGTCCATTGGAAGAGTCGGTGATTTCTGTGGATGATCCAGAAAAGCATTTGAAGTGTTGGAGGAAACGATTGCAGGACTGATGAGAAAGAACTTCCAAAGACCAGCGAAATAGTGTATAGTATTGCTTAGTATGTAACAGACAGGAGAGACGAAATGAGTGAAAAAATCGTTTTAATCGATGGACATAGTATTTTGAATCGGGCATTTTACGGGGTTCCGGCTCTGACGAATTCCGAGGGGCTTCACACGAATGCAGTGTATGGTTTTTGAATATTATGTTCAAGATTTTAGAGGAAGAAAAACCAGAGTATCTGACAGTGGCGTTTGACGTGCATGCGCCGACATTCCGGCATGAGATGTTCGCGGAGTATAAAGGAACCAGAAAACCAATGGCGGATGAGCTGCGTCAGCAGGTTCCGGTCATCAAAGAAGTGCTGCAGGCAATGGGAGTCAAGACGATTGAAAAAGCGGGTCTGGAAGCCGATGATTTACTTGGAACGCTTGCAAAAAGATGTGAGGAGATGGGCATGGAAGTGTCTGTGATCTCAGGAGACCGCGACCTTTTGCAGCTTGCGACAGAGCATGTAAAGATTCGAATTCCAAAGACGAAGCAGGGGAAGACAGAGATTGAAGATTATTATGCGGCAGATGTCAAAGCGCGTTACCAGGTCACTCCAGAAGAGTTTATTGATTTAAAAGCGCTGATGGGAGATACGTCGGATAATATTCCAGGTGTCCCAAGTATCGGAGAAAAAACTGCGACAAAGATTATTACAGAATATGGTTCAATTGAGAATGCATACGCACATGTGACAGAGTTAAAACCGCCTCGTGCAAGCAAAGCACTTTCCGAGCATTACGATCTTGCACAGATGAGTAAGGTGCTGGCAACGATTCATGTGAATACAGATTTCGAGTATGAGATTGCGGATGCAAAGCTTGGAGATCTTTACACGGAGGAAGCATATGTGTATTTTCAGCGTTTGCAGTTTAAAAACCTGTTGTCTCGTTTTGAGGTGGCAGCGCCGGCAAATCGTATCGAAGATGCCTTTCGGGTTGTTACAGATCAAAATGAGGCGAAGAAGATATTTGAAACGGCAAAGAAACAAACGTGTGTCGGTGTTTCTTTTTATAAGGATACGAAGAATGTGCTGCCGCTGTTTGTGAATGAGGCAGGGCTTACCGGAGTCGGGCTTGCCTTTGGGAAAGAAGATATCTATGTGTTTACAACAGAACAGGGAATGGAGATTTCCGAGCTGCTAGAACAGATGGAAGCGCTTTCAAAAGAGGTAGATGTGCTTGCAATCGCCGATGTAAAGAATGCGATGCAGTATATTCCGAATGTGAATCAATCTGTTTGTTTTGATACGATTGTTGCGGCATATCTGTTGAATCCGTTGAAGAACGACTATGAGTCTGCAGACATTGCAAGAGAATATCTGGATATATTAATTGATGACAACCAGAACGATGAGGCGCAGAAAAGTTGTTATGAGGCGTATACGGCATATGCATCCAGCAGTATTTTACGTGAGAGACTTAAAGAGACGGAAATGGAGCGGCTTTTTGATGAGGTTGAGATGCCGCTTGTGTTTACACTTTACGATATGGAGAAAAATGGCGTGAAAGTGGCTGCAGAGGCGCTTCATATCTACGGAGAGCAATTGGGCCAAAAGATTGTGGATTTGGAAAAAGAGATCTACGAACTGACAGGAGAGACATTTAATATCAATTCGCCAAAGCAGCTCGGCGTGATTCTGTTTGAAAAGCTTGGGTTGCCACATGGCAAAAAGACAAAGACAGGATATTCGACTTCTGCGGATATTTTGGACAAACTGGCGCCGGAGTATCCGGTCGTATCCAAGATTTTGGAATATCGCCAGCTTACAAAGCTGAAATCCACCTATGCAGATGGACTTGCGGGATATATTAAAGAAGACGGACGAATTCACGGAAAATTCAATCAGACGATCACGGCGACAGGACGGATCAGCAGTACAGAGCCGAATTTACAGAATATACCGGTTCGCATGGAACTGGGGCGTCTGATTCGAAAAGTATTTATTCCGGAAGACGGCTATGTGTTTGTGGATGCGGACTACTCGCAAATTGAACTTCGCGTATTGGCACATTGTTCCGGCGATGAGCAACTGATCAATGCTTACAAAGAGGCGAGAGATATTCACAGAATTACCGCCGCTCAGGTGTTTCACACCCCGTTTGAGGAAGTGACTGATCTTCAGAGAAGAAATGCCAAGGCGGTCAATTTTGGAATTGTATATGGAATCAGTTCGTTTGGATTGAGTCAGGATTTGAGCATCACAAAAAAAGAGGCAGCCCAGTATATCGAAAGTTATTTTGAGACATATCCGAGCATCAAGGGATTTTTGGACGATGCGGTAGAACATGCAAAAGAAAACGGGTATGTGACAACGGTGTTTGGCAGACGAAGACCGGTGCCGGAGTTATCTTCCAGCAATTTTATGCAGCGCTCGTTCGGGGAACGTGTCGCTATGAATGCTCCGATTCAGGGAACAGCAGCGGATATTATGAAGATTGCCATGAATGGTGTGAACAGACGACTGAAAGAAAACAATATGAAATCAAAACTGGTATTGCAGGTGCATGATGAACTTCTGATTGAGGCATATGAGGAAGAGTTGGAAGATGTAAAGGAGATTCTTTCCCATGAGATGGTGCATGCGGCAAAACTTCATGTGCCATTGGAAGTGGACATGCATACAGGAAAGAACTGGTACGAGGCAAAATAATGAGAATCATTGGAATTACAGGAGGAGTGGGGTCTGGAAAAAGTCAGGTGCTCTCCTTTATGAAAGAGCGATATGGCGCTGTTATCTGTCAGGCAGATCAAGTGGCATGGAAATTGCAGGAGCCGGGATGCGTCTGCTATGAAAAAATTGTCGCACATTTCGGGACAGAAATTTTGCGGGAAGATAGGACGATTAACCGAGGGATTCTAGGTGAAATCGTATTTGGAAATGCTGAAGAAATGGCAGTGCTAAATGGCATTGTGCATCCAGAAGTGAAAGCATATATCAAAGAACAAATAGTGACAGAAAAAAGATAGGAACATCATGTTTTGTGTTGGAAGCGGCGCTTTTATTGGAAGATCACTATGATGAAATCTGTCATGAACTCTGGTATATTTATACGGAAGAATCCATTCGGCGAATTCGCCTGAAACAATCCAGAGGATACAGCGATGAAAAGATATCAGCGATGATAGCCTCGCAGATGCCGGAGAATGTGTTCCGGCAGAAGTGTCAGGTTCTGATTAACAACAGCAACTCGTTTGAGATGACACAAAGAGAGATTGAAAAAGCAATGAACAGGCAGGAGAAGAGAAAATGAGATTATGCAGCATAGCCAGCGGCAGCAGTGGAAACTGTATTTACGCAGGAAGTGATGAGACACATTTGCTGATTGATACAGGGATCAGCAAAAAGAGGATTGAGGAAGGGCTACATGAGATTGGAATCAAGGGGGAAGAACTTGGAGGTATTTTGATTACCCATGAACACTCAGACCATATTCAGGGTCTTGGAGTGTTTAGCAGAAAATACGAAATTCCGATTTATGCGACGGGAGGAACTATAGAGGGAATCAAGGCATATAAAGGAATTGGGAAAATGCCGGAAGGTCTCCTGAAAGAGATTACAGTGGATCAGATGTTTTCCATCGGAAATCTTGATATCAGACCGTTTGCAATCTCGCATGATGCGAATGAACCATCCGGATTTCGAATTGAACATGAGGGGAAATCATTGGCGGTTGCGACAGATCTTGGCATTTATGATGCGTATACAGTCGAGAATTTAAAAGGGCTGGATGCGATACTGCTTGAGGCAAACCATGATGTACATATGCTGGAAGTGGGAGTGTATCCGTATTATTTAAAACAACGTGTGCTTGGAAATCGGGGGCATTTATCGAATGAATTGTCAGGACGCCTGCTTTGTGATATACTACATGACAATATGAAATATATCGTGCTCGGGCACTTAAGTAAGGAGAATAATTATGAAGAACTTGCCTATGAGACCGTAAAGCTGGAAGTGACAATGGGTGACAATCCATACAGAGGGGAAGATATTCCTCTTATGGTTGCAAATAGAGATACTATTTCAAATATATTACAGATTTAATCACAGGAGGTAGAAGATGAAGAAGAGCATTATAACAGTTGTAGGAAAAGATACCGTAGGAATTACAGCAAAGGTGTGTACATACCTTGCAGAGAACAATATCAATATTTTGGATATTTCCCAGACAATCGTCCAGGGATATTTCAATATGATGATGATTGTGGACATGAATGAGGCGAAAGAGGAATTCAGAGAAGTTTCTGAGGAACTGAATAAAATCGGTGAGGAAATCGGTGTTACTATTCGTTGCCAGAGATCTGAGATTTTTGAAAAGATGCACAGACTGTAATTTTTAGAAATAGAAAGGCGAAAGAAGACGATGATTAATATTTATGAAGTAACCGAGACGAATCAGATGATTGCAGAGGAAAATTTAGATGTGCGTACGATTACGCTTGGTATCAGCCTGATGGACTGTATCGATTCCGATCTGCAAAAACTGAATGAAAAGATTTATAACAAGATTACGACAATGGCAAAAAATCTCGTATCGACAGGGGACGAGATTGAGCATGAATTTGGTATCCCGATTGTAAACAAACGTATTTCTATTACACCAATTTCCCTGATCGGTGCAGCTGCCTGCAAGGCACCGGAAGATTTTGTTGCAATTGCAAAAATGCTTGACAGAGCTGCAAAAGAAGTGGGTGTGAATTTTATCGGCGGTTATTCTGCTTTGGTGTCAAAAGGAATGACAAAGAGTGAGGAAAATCTGATCCGTTCCATTCCAGAGGCGCTTTCTGTGACAGAACGTATCTGTAGTTCTGTGAATGTAGGTTCTACGAAGACAGGAATTAATATGGATGCAGTCAGACTTTGTGGAGAGATTGTAAAAGAGACGGCAGAAGCGACAAAAGAGAATGATTCGCTGGGCTGTGCAAAGCTCGTGATTTTCTGTAATGCGCCGGATGATAATCCATTCATGGCAGGTGCATTTTTGGGAGTGACAGAGGCAGATGCGGTGATTAATGTAGGAGTCAGTGGACCGGGTGTTGTGAAACATGCAATCGAACAAGTGCGTGGAGAAGGATTTGAAGTGCTCTGCGAGACGATTAAAAAGACGGCGTTTAAGGTAACTCGTGTCGGACAGCTTGTCGCAGGCGAAGCATCCAAACGTCTTGGAATTCCATTTGGTATTATTGATTTGTCACTTGCTCCGACTCCGGCAGTGGGAGACAGCGTAGCTGAGATTTTAGAAGAGATTGGTTTAGAGAGAGTCGGGGCTCCGGGTACGACAGCGGCACTTGCCATGTTGAATGACCAGGTGAAAAAAGGCGGTGTCATGGCATCTTCTTATGTAGGAGGATTAAGTGGTGCATTTATTCCGGTCAGCGAGGATCAGAGAATGATTGATGCTGTGAATGTCGGTTCGCTGACACTTGAAAAATTAGAAGCGATGACTTGCGTATGTTCGGTCGGACTTGATATGATTGCGATTCCAGGAAAGACAAAGGCGACAACAATCTCAGGAATCATAGCAGATGAGATGGCAATCGGTATGGTGAACCAAAAGACAACAGCAGTGAGAGTGATTCCGGTCATTGGAAAAGATGTTGGAGAAGTAGCTGAATTTGGTGGTCTGCTCGGCTATGCACCGATTATGCCGGTGAATGAATTTGACTGTAGTGATTTTGTGAATCGCAAAGGAAGAATTCCGGCTCCGATTCACAGCTTTAAGAATTAGAAAGAGAGTAAAAAGCAATATGGGAAAGATAGCGGTAGTAACAGACAGCAATAGTGGAATTACACAGGAAAAAGGAAAAGAACTAGGTGTTCATGTCATTCCGATGCCGTTTTATATTGATGGCGAATTGTTTTTAGAGGATATCACTCTGACACAGGAAGCATTTTATGAAAAACTTGCCAGTGACTGTGAGATCAGTACTTCTCAGCCGGCTCCGGGAGAGGTGATGGAATTTTGGGACAAACTGTTGAAAGAATACGATGAGATTGTGCATATTCCGATGTCAAGTGGACTGAGCAGCACCTGCGAGACGGCAATTATGCTGTCAAAGGACTATGACGGGAAAGTAGAAGTGGTAGATAACCAGAGGATTTCTGTGACGCAGAAAACTTCTGTGATGGATGCTGTGAGACTGGCAAAAGCAGGAAAAAGTGCATTGGAGATTAAAGAGATTCTGGAAGCGGAGAAGCTGGAATCCAGTATCTATATTACTGTTGATACTTTAAAATATCTGAAAAGGGGCGGGCGAATCACACCGGCTGCGGCTGCAATCGGAACGGTACTCAATCTAAAGCCGGTGCTTCAGATTCAGGGAGAAAAGCTGGATGCATTTGCTAAAGTGAGAGGTTGGAAGCAGGCGAAAAAGACGATGTTGGATGCGATGGAAAAAGATCTGCTGCATCGTTTTGGCAGTAAAAAGATGGCCTTGCTTGCCGCTTACACATGCAGTGCCGAGGAAGCAAGAAGCTGGAAAGAAGAATTGGAGGAGCGTTTTCCGAATTATACAATCGACATGGATCCGTTATCGCTGAGTGTGGCGTGCCACATCGGATCGGGAGCATTGGCGGTAGCGTGTGCAAAAGAAGTAGACTTATAGAAACATAGATATGAGCAGCAGATGTACTAGATGCGTACAATCTGCTGCTCATATTCGTTTTGAAATGGTGTATCGAATTTTTCTGTAATGACAGATTCATATAGATCTGCTGCAAATAAGTCAGCATTAAGCAGCTTCTGTCCAAGTAAAGAAAAGGTATCTTTTGCGGTGAGTTTGGTCAGGAGTGGAACGTTGGCACATTTTTTGATCTCTGACAAAACAGCAACACTTTCTTTTCGGAATCCTAATATACGAAGGTAAAAAGGAGCTTTGGCAGTGCACAAAGAAAAATCATCCTTTTGAATCTGTAGCAGAATGTGCATGAGTGCTCTACTGACCCTTGCATACGTTGATTCCTTCGTATTCAGAAGATGACAAAATTGCTCAAAGCTTTGAAATTGATTGCGACATCGGATGATCCGATGGGCAAGCTCGACAGAGACATCGAGATATTGCGTGAGTGTATCAGCACTCTCATTTAACAGACGATATTTCAGCAATAGAGAAAAATCATTTAAAAATACCGGAAAACGAACCTGATAATTTTCTTTTAAAAGAGTAAGGGCGGAATCAGGAACATGTCCGGAAAGAGATTCCAGCTCTTTTGTTGTTGACACTGTCTTTCGGATGGCTGAGGCAGAACTGTATATTTTGTGAAGGTCTGTCTCATGGTAGCCAGAACCGATTCGTGAGATTGCAAATGGTTGAATTGGACTGTTTAAGCTAGAGAGTGCCTTTAAATATTCAATACCCAAAATATTGTTTGGCTGCTCCAAAATAGAAGCAATCCTTTCTTCTTTCGTGAAGTCCTGAAAGGCTTTTTGCCGTGCAAGCGGGAAACGATAGCCTTCCCTAAGGTAGGACTGAAGACTGTGTTTGTATGCGTCTGGTTCCTCTGCCATAATATTTGCCGCTTTTTGCAAAAGTGTAAGGTCTCCACATTCACTTCCGAAACAGATGCTGTCCACACAGTGGAGGGCATGAAGGAGTGAGACAGCACCATATGCAAAATATTCGGCACTGGCACAGGCATAAAAGACAGGCAACTCAATAACCAAATCTGCGCCTGATTTTAAAGCCATCTCTGCACGAAGATGTTTTGGAAGCAGTGCAGGAGCACCGCGCTGTACGAAATTGCCACTCATAACGACAACCACCTTGTCTGCGCCTGTCAATTTTTTTGCTTTTTCAATATGGTACTGATGCCCATTGTGAAATGGATTATATTCTGTAATTAATCCTGTGATTTTCATAAAAAATTCCCCACAATCAGATTTTGTAGATGTATTATACTATACAATCAAAAAAATCGCAAAATATTCTGTTATTTTATTTGACAAAAAGAATGAAAAAAGGTTAAACTAAAAATAGTGTTTAAAGACGGGAGGCAATTACCGATGAATGAAGAGCAGATTTTAGAAATGCTTGAAAACAGACAGTATAAAGAATTAAAAATAGAATTAGAGAAAATGTATCCCGTCGATTTGGCTGAGTTGCTGGAAGAATTTGACGAGAAACAGCGAATCATCGTATTTCGTCTTTTGTCAAAAGAATCTGCGGCGGATACCTTTACGTATCTGAATAGTGATATGCGAGAAGTGCTCATCAATGCTTTGACGGATTCGGAGATCAAAGAAGTGATGGATGAGATGTATCTGGATGATACAGTTGATGTGCTGGAAGAGATGCCTGCCAATGTGGTAGACAGGCTTTTGATGGTGACAGATGAGGAGACACGCAAGCAGATCAATGAGCTTTTGCAGTATCCGGAAGATAGCGCTGGAAGCATCATGAATGTGGAGTATATTGCTCTGCGAAAAGAGATGACAGTCGCAGATGCGATATTAAAGATCCGTCAGGTTGGTATCAATCGTGAAACAATTTACACATGCTATGTGACGGAAAAGCGAAAACTGATCGGTGTTGTCGATGTGAAAGATTTGTTGACAACCGGTGAGAATCGTTTGATTGAAGAGATCATGGAGACGAACATGCTCTACGTCAATACACATGATGACCAGGAAGAAGTGGCAAGTCTGATTAATAAATATGGTTTGATCGCGATTCCGGTTGTGGATTATGAGATGTGTATGGTCGGTATTGTAACGGTAGACGATGCCATGGCAGTCTTGCAGGAAGAGGCTACTGAAGATATGAGCATGATGGCTGGTATCGCACCAAGTGAGGACTCTTACTTTGGGACCTCCGTTTGGAAGCATGTGAGGAACCGTTTCCCATGGCTTTTGTTTTTGATGTTGTCAGCAACAATGACAGGTCTTTTGCTTGGACATTATGAAGGAGCACTGGCAGTGATGCCGATTTTAAATACATTTGTTCCGATGCTTACCGGAACTGGGGGAAACTGCGGTTCGCAGAGTTCGACATTGATTATCCGCGGTCTCGCGGTGGATGAGATTGAGTTTGGCGATATTTTTAAAGTGTTGTTTAAAGAGATTCGGATTGCTTTATTAGCGGGATTTTTACTTGCGATTGTGAATGGAATTCGTATTGTTTTAATGTACAAAGATCCAATGCTTGCATTTGCAGTAGGACTCACCTTGATGTGCACCGTGATTTTATCAAAGACAATCGGATGTTCACTTCCGTTGATTGCGAAGAAATGCGGTCTTGACCCGGCAATTATGGCAGCACCTCTGATCACAACACTTGTGGATACCGGAACAATTTTTGTATACTTTACGATTGTGACGAGAATTTTTCATATATAATGACAGCAGGCAGTTATCCAGTGCGGTGACTGCCTGTCTTTGTATTGTACTTAAAAAGAGACATGAAACCCTCTTGTATACAAAATACGTTTGCGTTATAATACAAATATATGAGAAAAATGGAAAGATGGAAAGGAGTCTTTAAATCATGGGATTTATTGATGTAATTAAAGAAAAAGCGAAAGCAGACAAAAAACAATCGTACTTCCGGAGACAGAAGACAAGAGAACTTACGAGGCAGCAGAGGCAGTGCTCAAAGAAGGTACAGCTAATCTTGTTCTCGTGGGAAGCAAAGAAGAAATTGAGAAAAACGGAGCGGGATTTGATATCAGCGGAGCAACGATTGTTGATCCAGCAACATATGAAAAAACAGAAGTATATATTGCAAAAATTAGTAGAGTTGAGACAGAAAAAAGGAATGACAGAAGAGCAGGCAAGAGAATTGACTGCTTACAAACTATCTGTATTATGGGGTTATGATGGTAAAAATGGGAGATGCTGATGGTATGGTATCTGGAGCGTGTCATTCAACAGCAGATACATTGAGACCATGCTTACAGATTTTAAAAACAAAGCCTGGAACAAAATTAGTATCTGCATTCTTTGTAATGGTAGTATCGGATTGCGATATGGGAGCAAACGGGACATTTATCTTTGGTGATTCAGGATTAGAGCAAAATCCAGATCCGGAAAAATTAGCTGCAATTGCGCTTTCTTCAGCGGAATCATTTAAATTGTTAGTTGGAGAAGAACCAAAAGTTGCTATGCTTTCTCACTCTACAAAAGGAAGTGCAAAACATGCAGATGTCGATAAAGTGGTAGAGGCTACACGTCTTGCAAAAGAGATGGCACCGGAACTTCAGTTAGATGGAGAGCTTCAGTTAGATGCTGCAATCGTTCCGGAAATCGGACAATCAAAAGCTCCTGGAAGCAAGGTTGCAGGACATGCTAACGTACTGATTTTCCCTGACTTGGATGCAGGAAATATCGGATACAAATTAGTACAGAGACTTGGAAAGGCGGAAGCGTACGGACCTTTGACACAGGGAATTTCAAAACCGGTTAACGATTTGTCACGTGGCTGCAGTGCTGCTGATATCGAAGGTGTAGTAGCAATCACAGTTGTTCAAGCGCAGGCTCAATAATAAACAAGTACGGAGGAAGGAAACATGAATGTTTTAGTAATCAATTGTGGAAGTTCATCTTTGAAATTCCAGTTAATTAACTCAGATACAGAAGCGGTTTTGGCAAAAGGACTTTGCGAGAGAATCGGAATTGACGGAAGTCTTACTTATCAGCCGGCAGGCGGAGAAAAGAAAACAGAAGATAAGGCAATGCCAACACATACAGAGGCAATTCAGTTTGTGATCGATGCATTGACAGATGCTGACAGCGGTGTTGTGAAGAGTCTTGATGAGATTGGAGCCGTGGGACACCGCCTAGTGCATGGTGGGGAAAAATTTGCAAGTTCAGCAGTGATTACAGAAGAGATGATCAAGGCAGTAGAAGAGTGCAATGACCTTGCACCGCTTCACAATCCTGCGAACTTGATTGGCGTTCGAGCATGTCAGAAATTGATGCCTGAGACACCGATGGTAGGTGTGTTTGACACTGCATTTCACCAGACAATGCCAGAAAAAGCATATATGTATGGACTTCCATATGAATATTATGAAAAATATAAAGTAAGACGCTATGGTTTTCATGGGACAAGCCACAGCTTTGTGTCAAAAAGAACAGCAGAATTGTTAAACAGACCATATGAAGAAACAAAGACGATTGTCTGCCACTTAGGAAATGGTGCAAGTATCTGCGCTGTAGAAAATGGAAAATCTGTAGATACTTCTATGGGACTCACTCCGTTGGAAGGCCTTGTAATGGGAACACGTTCTGGTGACATTGATCCTGCAATCCTTGAGTTTCTTGCGAAAAAAGAGAATCTTGATATTGACGGACTGATGACAATGTTAAACAAAAAATCAGGTGTGTATGGTCTTTCTAACAATTTGTCAAGCGATTTCAGAGATTTGACAGCAGGAGCAGCAGACGGAAACAGACCAGCACAGATTGCCTTGGACGTATTTTGTTACCGTGTGGCAAAATATGTAGGAAGCTATGTTGCAGCGATGAATGGTGTAGATGCAATTGCATTTACAGCAGGTATCGGTGAAAATGTCTGCATTGTAAGAGAAAAAGTATGTGCTTACTTAGGATATTTAGGTGTGGAGCTTAATAAAGAAGCAAACGCTATAAGAGGAGAAGAAATTACAATCTCTACACCGGATTCAAAAGTAAAAGTGATGGTCGTTCCTACAAATGAAGAGCTTGCCATTGCACGTGAGACAGTTGCTTTAGTGTAAATGGAATTTTCTGCACGACAAATGCATGAGTAAATAAATTGTGAACATCCCTTTTTTCTGATAAACTAAAGAGAAAAGAGGTGTTTCTTTATGAAAGAATTGTTAGAGTGGATGGAATATATTGAGGATAAACGTCAGCAAAGAAAAGTG
>ENA-OQJN01000424-OQJN01000424.1-human-gut-metagenome-genome-assembly--contig:-NODE-424-length-17859-cov-8.939714_pt1 | contig 17859 bp, 19 predicted proteins | sample MGYA00242610_ERZ504777 | MGnify/ENA primary metagenome ERZ504777 (study PRJEB26092, sample SAMD00036350) | human gut metagenome | host: Homo sapiens | study: EMG produced TPA metagenomics assembly of... | reverse complement strand
AACAGGAAAAAGCTAAGTGCATACAAATTGAAAGTAAATCATCTTCCGTGGCTTTTACCGCTTCTCGAAATGTTTGAACACTCCACACTTTTCGCCTAGTCTTTGGAATTTTGGGTAACGTAGCCAATTTTACCATAGAAGACCTTCTAAAACATTATTTACAGAAAAAGTTTCACATTCTCGTTAATTCTTTAATTCCATTAGTACCATCTATAAATGTGCCATCACTTAATTTTGCCGTAGCAACAATTGCAGTTTTATCTTCATTGACAGAATAAGAAACTGTTGCTTCAGGCGCATTTTTATCAATGCTTATATCTTCAAAAAGTCTGTATTCAAAACCACTTACAAACTGATCAATCTGAGCAGCACTTTTACCATACGTTGATAATGCAGTTATTTTTATAAATTTCCCATCTACAGGTGTATCAAATTTAATTTGTTTAACTAGCTTATCATTAGCTAATTCTCCTGATATAGCTGCTTCAATCCAGTTCGTCCCATCTGAACTTACTTCCACTTTTAGTCTAGATATTCTACCATTAACATCTGCTGGTAAATACTCAATCCCGGATATTTTTTTATTATCATTTAATTCAATAGTATATGATTTGTCGTCTGTCTTAACATTAAATTTTGTATGCCAAAAAGTATTAGGATTGCCATCTACCATATGTTTACCTGATCTTTCTGCGTTCTGTTCATTAGCATATTCAACGTTTACTATATTATCTATTGAAATATAAGTTAATGTAGGATTTTTTTCCTCTATATCAAAAGTATAGCTTGTATGTGCACTTTGTAAATTAGTACCATTAGCTTTATATCTGACTAAAACCGTAGAGCCTTCTTTTATCCTAATATCATTAGTATACACACACCAAGTTTCACCATTATTGATACTAAACTCTAGATTTTCTATAGAACCAAAAAATTTATCTTCATATTGATTCGCAATAACTGAGGTACTATTTGGAGCTGTTGCTTCTTTAATATCTATTTTATAAATATCGTCAGCCCCCAATATTTTAATCAATATATCATCTTCTGCATTTATTTTGTTAACTACAGAACTTAAATCTATCTCTGGAAAACTTGTTGTATCTGTCCAAGTCTTACCACCATCTATACTATATCTAGTAGCAAATTCAATATTGCTATACTTATCAGAAACAACCAATTTGTTAGCATTATCGCCTGAAAAAGAGAAAGTAAAAATATCAGCTCTTTTTGTCGCACTATTTGAATTTAGTAAAAAATTAGCCATTGTTTTAGTAATGCCTGATTGCTTAACATCTGTATCTTTAGCAACACTTGCCTCTTCCAATGCATTTGTTCTTATTAAGTCAAATAAAGGTAATTGAGTTTCATCTATATTAGATTGTATTTGTGCCAATAAATCAACCATTGCTAGTGGATAATATTTAAAAATTTTCAACGACTTGTCTTGCTAACTCTAAATAATTATCACTTGTTTTATCTTCATTTTCTTTATAAGCTTGAATTAAATTATACATTACATCTAAATTATTAGGCTGAATATCTAAAGCTTTATTTAAAATATATTCTCTATTGACTTGTTTGCTCCTATAAATATCTGCCAATATGTTTAATTTAGTCGCCATTTGATAATCTTCATAATTATCAAGTACATTTTGAATTAATGTGATATAAGACGCTGATCTGTCTGAATTCCAAGATTGCATTCCCCACGCCAATGGCATTTGTCCCATTTCATCTCTCGACGCAGTCCATCCCGAAACATCATTGACAATAGACCATTCGCCATTATTATTAGATATTAATGCTGCTGCATGACCTGGTTGATTCAATACCCCTGATGGTCTACCATATGTTTCTTGTAAAGCAGTATATGTTTTAGCAATAGCTCCACAAACACCATCTATTTCCATTACAGCAAACCATCTAACTTTATTAGGATCATTAGTATTGATATTATATTTAGATAAGTTATATACTTTATCCCATTTTTCAAAATTTGCTTTCCCATAGTATTGAGGATCCTTAAAGCTTTTTACCCCTTTATATTCCACATAATGATATCCATTCATACTACTATTCTTGACATTTTTTATATAATCAGCAAACCATTTTATCTCATCATTATTCTGTCTTGTATTCAAAGTATATTTTAACATTGCTGGTGATTGCTTCTTAAAGTACTCAATTTCAGCTTCACTCCATAAAGTATCCTTATCATTCGTGAAGCTTTTATATATTTCATATCTTTCCACAACATCTTGAGGAACATCAGAACCAGCCCAGAAGTAAACATCCTTAGCAAATGCCCAAGAAGTTGTTACAGCAAGTTTTAACAGATATTCTTCATCATTTTTGATTTCATTTTTATACTTCTTATATATTAAATCAAAGTTTTGTAGCACAGTAAGATAACTATCGCCACTATCACCTACTCCTGTTTCTATAAAATATGATAAAGCTTTTTCATTTTCAAATAGATACTTTATACTTTCTACCATTTGTGGTTCGTCTCTTATAATACGTTCTAAAATATCATAGCCAACTCTATTCACAAATTCTCTTTGATATATTTTATGCCCATAAGATTCTACTACACCAATAGCACTTCCTCCTAAAGCCATAATTTCTTTATCTAGATCTTCAACAGGATTAATACCAAATGCAGTAGCAACACTTAAATATTCCTCTGACACCAAAGCAGCATCTCCATAAGCAGCATGATCATTTCCATTATGACCATTTTTATCTGCTTGTAATCTAAAATATTTAGTATTTTCTGGTAATTTTTCTTGTATTTTAACACTGTTAGATGATGAGGTTACAGCATCAGTAATTTTAATTTGTGTCCACGTTATATTATCTTCAGAGACTGATAATATAAATTTAACATTTCCTTTTCCACCTTGCGATGCATCAACTCCTGCATAAGCTATAAATGTATCAAATCCTTCAGATATTTGACTTTCAACGTTATATATAACATCTGAACTTGCATGAGCAAATAAACCTTTTTAAAAGTAATATAACTGTTATTAACTTTTAATTTGATTTTTGCTCCACTACTATTAGCATCATTTTTCACTGTGCCATAAGCACTAGCTTTTATGCAATCCAAATCCGATAGATATACCCTATCACTATAAGTTTGTTTTACCTCCTCCATTGTCGTAGATGTTTTGGCATATACAACTAATTCTTTGCTAAATCCAGCGGATAAAACAGAAACTGTTATAGCCATAACTACTAATAATGATAATTTCTTCTTAAACATACCTTTTCCTCCATTTTAATTTATGATCTATACATAATAATATAGATAGAAAAGAAAAAAGTAAATACTATTTTGTTATTTAAATACACTGTTAAAGACAAAATAAATTTATATTATATCTTCTATACAGATTTAGATCTCTATAACTTGTTGGTGTCTGTCTTTTTTGATTAGCCTACGTTATTACAATAAATGCCTGTTACAATTTCATTATAGATAGTATATAATAATTATTTATATTTTCAAAATATTTTCGTATTCCCTTTTGTAACAGACTTTTAGGTACATATTTATATTATATTAAACTCCTTTTCTTGTTATCTAGTAATGAAATGACAATAATACAAGATATACGAAACAGAGTTCAAATCTTGAATAAAGGGTACACACCTATAAAGAAATGTACCCTTTCTATTTATCCTATAATTTTCCAGTTGCTATCCTTATGTAGCACAAGCTCAAACTGTGATACTTGCGTTGCCTTTGTCTGATTATCAAGGAATTTCACGGCAACCTTGACTTTCACATTATCCCCGTCCTTTGTAAAGATAGGATTTACCAATTCAGAGTATAGATAGTCCCTGCCGATAGGTTCAAGCACATTTCCCGATACATAGTAAGCAAGTTCTTTTTCGGTTGCTGTCGGGTACAGTTTAAAGAATGTTTCTAAAAATGCCGTTGCGTCATTGACGGTATCAGAGTCCACGCTTGCGTCAGCTTCTTGTGCCTTTAGTTCATAGTCGGATTTCTCAATCGCTGGTGCAAGTGTCGGGTTCTGAACGATTACCATATCGCCGCCCTTATCCACATGGACTTTGACGATATAGGTTGCTTTGATGTTTGTTGTCTGTTCTCCCTCTTTTATCTGCTGATCTACTTCGTAGGTAACGATAAAATCGTCCGTTCCAGACTGTTCTATATCCCAAATCAGCACATTTGTAACAACGGAGCTGGTCGATATATCCGTTCTTATGGTATCAAGGTTCAAGTCCTGCAATTCCTTTGTTAGATAGTTGCTGATTGCCTGCGTCCTTGCTTCGATAGCTTCTTTGCTGTTGTTCCATGTGTAATAGGACTTCGCAAAGTTCTTCACGAAATTTTCTATCCCATTGGTGTCCTGCAAGCGAAGCTCAATGACTTCTTTTTCATGGGTCGTGTGCTGGTCGATAGCCGTAAAATTCTTATACACCCCAAAACTCATACTTGCGATAAGCACCACCCACAATACAATTACGGTTTTCTTATGTGTACCGACTTTGATAGTTCCAATTTTCTTTTCTTTAAAAGATTGTTCCGCTTGATTTTTCTTTTTAAACATAGTTTCTAAGTCCTTTCTATTTTTTGATTCTTCCTGCACCGATTAAGTGCTGTTGCCAGTAGGCATTGTTTAAATTGGCATAGCCAATAGGCGAACCTGCATGATACATCTGTGTCGGCGAAACAAGAATGCCGACGTGGGTTACATAAGTACCTGCATCATACGTAGAATGGAAAAACACCAAATACCTTACGCTTGTAAGAGGGCAGGTCAGAAATATATTCACAGCCGACTTTTGCCTGCATATCCTTAAAAATATCGCTCATTTCATCACTCCAATCTAATTTTTGAGTATAAGAAAAAGCAGTCAATCCTAAGACTAACTGCTTTGTGTGTATGGATATGAAATTGTCAAACTGTAATTTATAGTGTATCAACATACTGTTTTGCCTGTACCAAATCCATAGAAGTAATTTCTCTTACTTTTTTTACTGCATCCACTTCTTTTCCACTATTTTTCAGATGTGCTATATATTCTTTTTCTTCATCGGAAATAAAATATGTGGCTAATTGTTGATTTCCGGTTTCTTTACATAATTTATCAAGCTGTACTTGCTGTGCTTTTACTTGTTTTTGCAATTCATTGATTTTTATATAAAACAAAATTCCACCAATTACCATCAAAGATATAATTCCATATTCCATAAAATTTACCTCCACTTTAAATTTCAAATTTAATTTTTTATATCTTTCATAATCAAACCTGGATTATTCACGGCGTAGCCGTGAAAGTGGCTGAAAGCTACATAGTTACTGTATTTTAATTGAATATTGCTTTTCACTTATCAAGTGAATAAAAAAAGAGCATCCGTTTGTGGTAAAATTAAGGTGTTCAAAGCCATTAATAATACAAACAAAGGAGCCCTTCATGAGTATTGTAAACACCTTATCACTAGAAAGCAATAGACAGATTAAAATAAATTTTGATGGAGGAGATTTATCCTCCGATGCAGGCCTGCTTCTTATCAAAGAATTCGTAAGTAAACTTGACATTGATAAACTTTTCAGTCGCTCATTTAAGACTAATGATTCTGCATCATTTAGATATCACACTGACAAGGAGAATCTCCTTCAGATAATCTATATGATTATTGCAGGTTATTTTGAAGATGATGCTTCAGATGAACTTACAAATGACCCAGTATTTAAAGCAGTACTAAATAAAGATGCTTTAGCATCACAACCTACGGTATCAAGATTCTTTAACCGTATGGATGAAGATACTTTAAACCAATTCCTTACGATTGGCAGAATACTTCGAAAAAGAGTTTACAGTATTCAGATGCCACAGGCTGTTATTCTGGATCTGGATTCCACTCTTCTTGATGCATACGGTAAACAGGAAGGCAGAGCCTTTAACTTTCATTATCGGAGCAATGGATACCATCCACTTGTCTGTTATGATGGAATGACTGGGGATCTGATAAAAATCCAACTTCGTGATGGAACACAGTATTCCTGCACTGGAGTGGTTGACTTCCTGCAACTGATACTTGATGAATATCTGAATGATTATCCAACAATCCAAATTCTGCTTCGGGGTGACAGCGGTTTTGCTACGCCTGACCTTTACAAGCAGTGCGAGGAAAATGGCACAAGCTATGTCATCCGGCTGAAGGAGAATGGTATTCTCCGTGAAAAAGCATCCCATCTTGTGGATGAGCTTGATGAAATCACCAGGAATAACAAAGTTGATTATGCGGTAGTTTATGGTGAATTCATGTACAAAGCAGGTCCATGGCCTTATGAAAGGCGTGTGGTTTGCAAGGTTGAAAAGCCGGAAAACCAGATGGTTTACATGTACACATTTGTTGTCACAAACATGGATTCCTCACCAGAGTATCTCATAAAATTTTACTGCAAAAGAGGACGGATGGAAAACTTCATCAAAGAAAGCAAATCTGGTTTTGATTTCGCTTCTGTAAGTAGCCATGCTAGAATCGTAAATGCCAACAGACTTCAGGTACACGCTCTTGCGTATAACATATTTAATTGGTTTAGACGATTGGCGTTATCAGCAAACATGCGAAAACAACGCATAGATACCGTCCGTTTAAAACTGCTGAAGATTGCTGCAAAAATAATTCGTTCAGCAAGATATATCACATTCAAGCTGTGCAGTAGCTGCCCTTATAAGAATGAATTCTATGAGACACTTTCAAATATCGGTAAGCTGAATGTACAGCTGGAATAGCAACTATTAACGAACCTTGATAGCTTAACAATTGCACTCTGAACTCTGCCACAGGGATTTTATACCCTTTTGACGGGTTAATTGAGTGATGTTATGGCTGCATGGATCAATTTTTAGATTCATGGCACAGTTATCGCTTCAGATACTGTTCCGTGAATAATTTAGGTTTATTTATTATCAACCGCTTCTTTGAGCTGCTCCAAAGCCTGCTTGAGGATTTTTCTCGGACATGCCACATTAAATCTCTGAAATCCCCTTCCGACATCCCCGAAAATGCGCCCGCTGTCCAGCCATAGATTTGCTTTTTTCACAATCAGATCTTCTAACTCTTCGTCCGTCAGTCCAAGACCGCTGCAATCTACCCAGACAAGATAGGTTGCCTCTGGATAAATCATTTTTATCTGCGGAATGTTTTCTTTTAAATAGGACATCATAAATTCAATATTGCTTTGAATATATTTTTTGACAGCCTCATACCACTCTCCCCCGGATTGATACGCAGTCTTACAGGCAATCAGTCCGGCCGCATTCAGCTGACTATATCCTGAAGCATCCAATGCCGCCTGAAACTTTTGTCGCAGCTGCTTATTCTTTATCACTAGATTAGATACCTGCAGTCCTGCCAGATTAAATGTTTTACTTGGGGCTGTTGCTGTCACGGCAATCTGCTCAAATCCCCCTTTTGCTGTAAGAAATGCCTGATGTTTTCCTTTCCAGACAAAATCAGCATGAATCTCATCACTGAAAACAATTACTCCATGTTTACTGCAGATTTCCCCGATTTGAATCAGTTCTTCCCTATTCCATGCCCGCCCTACCGGATTATGAGGATTACAAAGCAAAAACAATTTCACACTGTTTTCCACAATCTTTTTTTCAAAATCGGCAAAGTCAATATGATAGGTCAGATTTTCTTTGTCATATACCAGATCATTGCTGACAAGTTCTCGTTTGTTGTGCAGGATCACACTACTAAACGGATAATAAACCGGCTGCTGGATTAATACGGCATCACCTGGTCTTGTAAAAGCCTGTATCGCCATACTGATCGCATATACAACACCGGGAGTCTTAACGATTTCCTCTTCCAAAACGTTGTATCCATAATGATTGCCAAGCCATTTGTTTACTGCCTGATAATATTCATCCAAGGTATCTGTATATCCGTAAATTCCATGTTCTACCTGTTCAAAAAGAGCCTCCTGAATATAGGACGAAATCCGAAAGTCCATATCCGCAACCCACAAAGGAAGGACACCTTCCGGCAAACCTCTTTTGGAAGCAAAATCATATTTCAGACAATCGGTTCCGCGTCGTTCAATTACCTGTTCAAAATTCAAATTCTTCTCCGCCATAAAAAGCCTCCTCCAAATCCGCAATTAAATCCCTTACATTCTCGATTCCCACTGACATACGGAGTGTCCTTTCGGTAATTTCATTCTTTTCCAAAACATCTTTTGGCACATCTGCATGTGTCTGTGTGATCGGATACGTCAACAGCGTCTCCGTACCTCCAAGACTCTCGGCAAACCGGATCAACTGCACGTTTTTAAGCAGTCTTTGAGCGATTTCTTTGTCTTTTACATCAAACGTGAGCATTGCGCCAAATCCCCGTGCCTGTTTTTTCATCACATCATATCCTGGATGCTCTTTTAATCCGGGATACAGCACCTTCGTCACCTCGTCCCGACTCAACAGCCATTCAGAAAGCTTTTGCGCATTTTCCTGAGCCCTATCCATTCTGACAGCAAGTGTCTGGATTCCTCTTAGCAAAAGCCAACTGTCAAACGGTGACAATCCTGCGCCGGTCGTCTTATAAAGAAATCGAAGCCGATCACTCAATTCGTTATCACTCACAATTACAAATCCCGCAATCGTATCATTATGTCCAGACAAATATTTGGTGCCACTGTGTACCACAATATCCGCCCCAAGCGTCAGTGGATTTTGCAGATAAGGTGATAAAAATGTATTATCCACAATTAGCAGCAAATGGTTTTCTTTCGTTATCTCTGCCAGTGCTTCAATATCCGTTACGTTCATCATAGGATTGGTTGGCGTCTCTATGAAAACGGCCTTCGTATTTTCTTCTGATACAAGCCTTCACATCATCTCTGCTACAATTGACATATGTAATCTCGATACCACTCTTTTGGCTGATATGATCAAACAGTCGGATTGTTCCGCCATAAAGATCCGCATCCGCAATCAGATGATCTCCCGGTTTAAACAGCTCCATTACGGTAGTGATCGCTGCCATTCCGGATGAAAAAGCCATACAGTCGCATCCTTTTTCCAACGCAGCCACCGTCTTTTCTAAATGTTCCCTTGTCGGATTTTGCATGCGCGTATAATCATAACCGGTACTCTCTCCTAATCCCGGATGCGAAAATGTTGCCGTCTGGTAAATTGGAAAACTGATAGCTCCAAAACGGTTTTCTCCATGATCATGTTCCAAATGTATACATCGACTTTCAATACTTAAATCCATTCCTATCTCCTCGCTCTCTTTTCCGATCGTTTCAATCGGATTTATTCTAAAAGCAGTATAACATTCAGGTTATGGAAAAAGCCAATACATATAAACAACCGCCTGTTATAGTCAAAAACTATTACAGACACAGGATTTGTACTATATTTCCCTTATTCCTGTGAAATCAGTGCACCTACCAACTCTGCTCCTTTTATCAGATCTTCAAGCTCTATATACTCGTTGACTGAATGTGCATTGTTCATTCCGCACGAAAGTACCACTCCCTCTATTCCTTTATTGACAATCACATTATTATCACTTCCGCCAAATGTTTCCGTCAATTCAGCTTCTATCTCGATTTTTTTACATGCATTGCAAAACTTTTGTACTACAGTGGAATTTTCAGCTACCGCATAGGCCTTTATATTGACTTCATGTGAAAAAAACAATTCTGCATCCTTATCCTGTCCCTGTGCATTTTCAATGACATTTTGAAATACATGTTTTATTTTTCCAAGCAGTTCCATAACCCGCTCGTGATGATAACCACGGATTTCTCCTTCACAAATACAGTTTTCAGATACAATATTGGTCATACTTCCCCCACGAATCAAACCAACATTCAGAGTTGTGTCATCTTCCATTCTGCCCTGCCTGATTTTTGAAATGCCCTCTGCCATCAGCGCAATGGCATTGATCCCTTTTTCCGGTGCAAATCCTGCATGTGAAGCCTTCCCTCGGATTTCTATTTTAAAAGAAACAATGGACGGCGCACGCAGCGCTGCCTTCCCGACATGCCCGCTTAAATCCAATACGTATGCCTGTTTTGCCTTTATGTTTGAAAAGTCAAAAGCCTTGCTGCCCTTATCATATAATTCTTCTGCGATTGGAAATAAAATCTCAACATCTCCATACGGAATATTGTGCTCCTGAACATAACGGATTCCCTCTATAATCTCTACGATTCCTGCAACATCATCACTTCCCAATATTGTACTTCCATCAGAAGTGATTCTCCCATTTTTATGGAAAACTGCTTTTTTGGATATTCCCGGCTGTACGGTATCCATGTGAGCCACAAACAATGTTGCAGGTCCCGGCACCGTTCCCTTTAAAAATCCATATACATTTCCCGCATTTCCTCCATAAAGTTCTCCGGCACAATCCTCCATCACTTCAAAACCAGTCTCTCTAAGAATTTCTTTTAAACGATCAGCCATATTTCGCTCCGAAAAGCTTATCGAATCAATAGAAACCAGTTCTGTAAATAGTTCCTTTATCCGTTGTTCATTTGCTCTGATTGTCTGCATAATCTGCTCCTTCCCATTTACAATACGATTACGATAAGTTCATGATGCAACTTTGCGATTAGATCAGCGCCTTATCCTTAAATTTCAGAATTTCTTCCAAATATTTCTGACCCAGTGGGCTGATATTCATTCCCTTACGAATCAGATATCCCACTGTCATAATTTCATCTGAATCCAGTTTCACCGCACAATAGCTCGATCCGTTCAAATCCTCACACAAGATTCCGGAGCAAAGAGTATATCCTTTTAGTCCAACCATCAAATTTAACAAGGTTGCCCTGTCATTAGCGCGGATTAACTGTTTGTATTCGTACGTAGACAACACTTCTTCAGCAAAATAAAATGAATTATTGCTGCCCTGGTCAAAAGCAAGACACGGATAGTCATTAAGCTGCTCCAGACTGACCAGCTTCTCATTTGCAAGCGGATGTTTTTTCCACATATAAGCATAGATACCACAGTTTAACAGTGCATGAAATTCCAGATTATTCTCCGAAAAAAGCTTGGACAATACATTTCTGTTAAAATCATTCAAATATAAAATTCCAATCTCACTCCTAAAATTTTTGACATCCTCAATCACATCATAGGTTCTTGTTTCATGTATCGCAAATTCATATTCCTCCATACCAAACTGCTTGACCATCTCCGCAAAAGCATTGACCGCAAAGGCGTAATGTTGAGTAGAAACACTGAACTTCTTTTTCAATTCTTTTTTACTGACATACTTCGCTTCCATCAGTTCATACTGCTGTACAGTCTGCTTTGCATATCCGACAAATTCTTTTCCTTCCGGAGTTATCGTAATACCGCGATTCGTTCTTCGAAACAACTCAATCCCTATTTCATTCTCCAATTCTTTAATAGATGCAGATAAACTCGGCTGTGAAATAAACAGTTTTCCAGCTGCTTCGTTCATAGAATTAGATTCTGCAACCGTAATCACATATTTTAATTGTGTAATTGTCATACCATTCTCCTCATCTGATAATAAAAATACCGTTTTCAAAAGCTCCTACTTCCTGCGTGAAACTGTGGCTGATTATTCAAGCACATGATTTTGATGCAAAATCTTTAAAATCTGCTCCGCAAACACTGCATGACCCGCTTCGTCCATATGTTCTCTGTCATCGTCACTTGGATTCACAAAATCGGATGCAGCCAAAAAGTGTACCTGCTTTTGTTTTGCAATTTTTTGATATTCCTTTTTCAATCCCTTTGAAATCTCAACCGACTTCTGATCAAATTCGGGATCAAACTGCTCTTCCCACACATCTTCTCCCAAATGGATCGGCGAGACAATTACAATTTTTTCCGGCTCTATGTAATGCAGCAATTCGTCCACACACTGTGCCAATCCCTTGGCAATGATATAAGGCGAATTATGATAACAAGCTTTGCAATCATTGGTCCCAAGCATCAGGACAGCGGCATCAATCGGACATTGCGATTCCAAAACAAGCGGAAGCGTTGCAATCCCTTTTCTGCCTTTTCTGTAGTAGTCCTCAAACACGGTTGTCCTTCCACACAATCCCTCTTCAATCACATGTACATCTGCATTTCCCAGTTTTTCCTGTAAAATACTGGTCCATCGGAGCCCCCACGGATAACGTTCCTTGGTGCCCGGAATTAATCCCCATGTATTTGAATCTCCATAACATAACAACTGCTTCATACCTATTTCCCGCCTTTAAAACTTTTTGTCCAAATTAGTGTTCTCATCTAAATTCAATTTACACTATTTTTTAGTTAAAGGCAACTATATGATTTTTTGAGCTGGTTATAGGTTTTTGTTATATCAGAGTATCTATATTTTTTATGCGTTTTTAAATTTTGTATTCTATATCAAGAATGATTTCTGTATGCGGAAGATATGTAACCGTAACCGTTTGCTCAGTTTCTTCCAACAGATTATTTTCAGAACGATATCTTTTTTATTTATATCAAAACTATATTGCTTACCATTCTTGTCATTTCCGCACAGATGATAGAAATTCCGCTTACCTCCACGGTTTACAGTCATATAAGCATTTTCCAACTGTATCGTTTTCGGATTGTTTAAATACCATAAATCCGAAACAGGATTGCGAAATGTAAAAAATACAATAAGTAGCACCACAAATATTAAACCACCCCGTAATATTTTATTTTTTACTACTTTCTTGTATAGAATTACAGGTATCGAAAGCATGCATAAACAATATGCAATTCTTGTTAAAAACGTTCCGATCAATAGCCCGGACAGCCCCTCTTGAAAACGTCCATAACTTGACATAACTGCAGCCCCAAAACTCAAAACTACAAGCGTAATTATGGAACCAAACATAAGAATAAGAAGAATTGTATTGAATTTATCCCTCGCCGGACTTACAGGAATATTGGATTTTTTAGAAGATTTTTTATAATTCATTTTTTCTTATATAATCCATTATTACTTTTTGATGGATTCTTCTCCTTTCCTTTGAATCTCTTGGGAGTCTATATCTATATATCTACACCCCTCCGGGCATTGAAAGGGGACAGAAAAAGGCTGTCAACGATAGCAAGCCGGGAATGGATAGAGGACAACACAAAGGTTACAATACCAGCAAATAAGCGGAATTACAGAAAGCAAAAAGACCATGTAAAGGTTATGAATACTATGAAAGCTTTAAAAAAGCAGTTAGGAGAAGAAGTAAAAGAGGGTAGACCAAAAGGGAGTGGAACAACGGAGCAGACAGTCAGAGAATGGCAGGATAGTCACCCGGACGGAAGGAAAGCTGATTGTATCCGGGAAACCGGGCTTAGTAAGCCGACAACTGAACCATTATATTATAAGTGGTGGAAGTAGATTAGTGTAAAATTATTTGGAAAAAAATAGAAGAATTGATTTGAAAATTAAAAGATTTTGTAATAAAATATAGTTTTAGAATAATAACCTATGGAGGAGATTGTATTATGAGAAAAAGAGTAATAGCGTTTTTATTAGCTGGCATTATGAGTTTTTCTACATTTGCGACAGGAGTAACCACTGTACAGGCAGCAGAGAAAGAAGCAGTGGTAAGCGTGGTTCAACAGTTGCCTATGCCTAAAGAGAGCGATTATGCCAACGTTCCGACTGAAAGAAATTTTGCAACAAAAGTTGTAAAAGACGCGATTGAATTTATTTTAAAACATGGTGATGAGGCAGCAAAAATTATTGAAAAAATATCGGGAAAAACAGTTGCAAAAAATTTCTTGAAGCATTTTGATAAAGTTTCAGCAGCGTTAAAGCCACTTTTGAAGTGGGCAGATATTCCGGCACAGGCTGTATATGACGCAGTTTACAGAGCATTATATAATGCTGGCGTTTCTAGTTCTGTTGCAGCTAACATTGCATTAGCAATTAAAGAGGGGTTAAGTTGGTTTTTCTAAATGATGAATGAAAAAGAAAGACTGTATTTTGACAGCTTGATGGAACTGGCAGAATCATTAGGTCACAGTAATCAAAATCCATTATCATTGAGCTTATTATGTCTCGGACATGGTATTTCATTTGAACAAAAAGGTAAGATTTTTTTAGAATTTAATAAAGTTTTAAGAGAAAATGAGTTTGATGATTTAAGCGTGGCATTATTTAAAAAATCAATGGAGAAAATAGTTCCTGAAGCAAATGAGTTTTCAGACACTGTAATAATAGGGTTTATTAAAGCGTATGCGAAATTGTTGATTCCAGAATTGTATCCTTTTTCACAAACGTTATAAAACCATGAAAAGATGGAATACTTGAAAATTCCAAAGGCATATGGTATAATGTCATTAGGCAAAAAGATATGAGTAATTCGCTCATGTGGCTCACCGCCTCGTATAGGAATCGAACCTATAATTGAGTCTTAGGAAAGCGAATAGGTTCTGTCAATTCCAGACAAGAACTATCATTATAACCCCTTTAAAGTCAAGGCTTTTTTATACTTCCGAGTCAAATCAAGTCAATGCCTGTGCCCCACATATCTGCCTTAGATAAGACCTGTTTATTAGCAGATTATTTGCATCAGCTAATACTTGGGGAACACCTTCGTGTCACCACCATTATGAAAAATATGGCTACCATCCTTCACGCATTCGAGAATGATACACAATATGAAATTGAACTGATTTCTACATATAGAACACCGTACCTTAGACTAGTTGCCTACAGTGTTTTGGCTACTGATAATGTAAATTCATTGTGCCATACATTCAACATAAAATTTCTTTTTTCATATATTATAAATCATGCCAGCATTCTTCCTTCTAAATAGGAACACCGCAAATAATCCGGATTAGTATAATATACATTAGAATTAAAATCAGAAATTTCATCCGTAATAAACGATGAAAAAATATCGATGATTCCCTGTGCCGCATCCTCCTCTGGCATAATGGCAAGCACCAACTCCTGATAAAGCATACCAATCGAAGTTACTGACGGAACTTCATAACGACATTCATTCACAGTATCAAACATTCCATCTTGTATATTAAAGTCTTCAATTAACTCGTCAGACACCTGTTCAAAAGAAAGACAATGATTAACTTCCGCTAGTCTTAACTGTCGTTCTAAATCTTTCTTTGTAAAATACTGAATGACATCCTGTCTGTGATTTTTTGTTTTTCTTGCAATAAACTCTATTAAACAACACACGTAATAAACATTATCTTTTTGTTTGTCCGTCATGAATAGATTCACTCCTTTCAAATGTAAGGCACCGCAATGCGTTGACCGTATGAAAACTAATTTGATGTGTCGGATATTTAAATTTTGCATATTCCCAGAAAACACTTCTAGAAATCTTTCCTGACATAAAACCATTAACAAAATCCCATATTGTATCATCTGCCATAGGTCCCTCCACAATATCATAAGAATGAGGCTCGCCCTTACGACATCTTGCAATAAAGTCCAGCCATTCATCAGTCATCTCAGAAAAATGAAGGATTTTCAATTGCGGATTTTCAATATATTTGTACACATTAACAAATCCATTTCCAGAACGTCTGTCTGCCCACCGATATGCCTGCTTATAATCATTCGTACAATAAAATCCCCACGAAAAATCTTTTGTATATTTTGTTATCCGTATCTCTGGATAAGCAACTTCAACTTTGCTTCCGTGATACAATAATATTTCGCTCATAATCAACCTCCATACGAACCACTCTGTAATTCTCTCTTATACCCAATTAAATTATATCCTTTATTCTTTCATCTAGCAATATTCCGCTGATTTCTTTCCCTGCTAAGATATCTGCAACTAAATCCATTCTATAATACTCCCTACGATATATTAACTATAGCAATACCACAAAGCATAAATTTCTTTAATACTTTTCGGACATTTACCTAATCTAAACATACTCTCCTGCAATATTAACAAATTCCAATATATTATGAACAATATCACCTGTATTGAGAATTTCTATTTCAAAATCTTCTTCTCCAAAATCCATAATATGTCTTAAATTTATTGTTAAGTCTTTTGATTCACCTATAGAAAGAATCCATTTTGCACAATTGTCTCCACATGCGGATGCATTAAACACTTTTCCTGATTGATCAAATGCCATTAACATTAATGTCTTCACCCCACCTCTGATTTATCAACATCTTTGATTATCTTAATTGATAATTCATTTGTAATCCATTCATCCTCATATCAATTATCAAAATAAGTCGGTGGATGAATTTTCATTAGTTTGTTGTCGTTGTAATAACAGCGGTCATAATAAGAATCATACAAATCTCCATAGCAATAACAAGTGCTAATGTTGAGTTCAGCAAGGCTTGATGGCTTCTAGAAGCTGGTGGTATATGTGCATCCATTACCATAAGTGCTGCATACATTCGTCTTCTTTTTTCTCCCATCGTAAAGTTTCCAAATCCTTTTTTTGTCTTTAAATAGTCATCGGCTTCAATAATTTCTTCTACAATCTGCTCTACCGAAAACTCTAGCATTGACATTGTCCCCAAAATTGCCAGTTCATATCCTGTACCGAACTTATGCTTTCTCTCTTTTAACGTTGCAAAGATGTCTCGAATACGATTGCATTTCACAACTGTTTTTGACGGATCAATTGCTAATACGTGACTTAAAGACTGAGATGCATTCTTATCAGGAAATGTTTTGATTATCATTTGATAACAGGCCTCCATCTCCTCTATGAGCCGATCCGTGTCTAGATCTGAAACTGCTAGCATTGCCGCAAACGGAAGGTCCTCATCTGAAGTCAACCAAGGGTGGGTTTCTTTCATACCATGAAAAATATTCGTCATCTTATCTATAATAGCGGGTATTGCAAATGAATCCTCATGATCTTGAATTATCATGGCTGCAAGTACTTTATACTCCCCATTCATCCACCTCAAATGTTTCATTTGCCCCACAATACGCTGAACAGATATCAAATAATCTTGTGGCTCTTTGGCAATAGCCATCTTACAAAGAACTGGAATTCTCACATTTCCACGAAACTCTGAAAGCATCTTTGTGTTCTTTTTCAATATCTGTTCACAGTACTTTATCTTGTCTGCATTTGCTTCCACGTCTATGCCGACATAAAAAGAGCTCCCCGCCAGCATCATCATATCTCCGTCTAATCTAAAAACCTGACGGAGTGTATCTTTATTTTTGATTAGTAAATCGCATTTTTCTCGTACAATTGTGTTCATTTCAAACCTCCCACAATAATCAATCTTTTTAGGATTTATTGGAATTTCCAATTAATATGAATAAATATGATACAAAAATGCTCGTTTAAGCTAGACTTTACTTTATGTCTAGCCCAAACGAGTAACCAATTTTTCAACCGTTCCCTGCGAGAATCGAACTCACAACTAGTGCTTAGGAGTTCTAAATGTCCTTTCGCAGCAAGTAGTTTCTAACCGCTTGTAATACCCTCTAACACCTTATAATACAGGAAAAGCGTGAGGCCTGTGCGGAAGATAGATCCACGAAATGTCCTGTACTGGCAACAAAAGTGTTAGCAACGTGTTAGCTGGCTCAGTTCCAGCTAGGAAACCATTTATCAAGATTATACGATACTCTTTTCCTTAATGCAAGGAGTAGACGTTTTGTGCAAAAACATAAAACGTCTATTTTTATGAAAAATTTTTCTCGTAAAAGCAAAAAACAACGCACGCAACTCATATTGTGGTATACTATTAGTATCTATACCCAACAGAAAGTGAGGTGTTCCCCATAGGTAACGCTGAACATTACATAGCAAAAATAATTTTTAGTAACCATATACTACAATATACAGGGCAACAATATGAGGATTTCTTTGTTTCTG
>ENA-OQJN01000423-OQJN01000423.1-human-gut-metagenome-genome-assembly--contig:-NODE-423-length-17864-cov-5.221853_pt1 | contig 17864 bp, 18 predicted proteins | sample MGYA00242610_ERZ504777 | MGnify/ENA primary metagenome ERZ504777 (study PRJEB26092, sample SAMD00036350) | human gut metagenome | host: Homo sapiens | study: EMG produced TPA metagenomics assembly of... | reverse complement strand
CCGCATTCCGTACCAGAAGGACGGTTTCGATGATGTTCGTGCGGAGTACAGCCAGATGCTGCGCCAGCAGCTTGCCAAGGGCAATAATGGTCTGACCAAGACCAAATTCATCACCTTTGGTGTGGAGGGCGAGAGCATGGCACAGGTCAAGCCTCGGCTCGACCACATCCAGAATGACCTGCTGAATAACTTCCACCGGCTGGGGGTGCAGGCAAAATCCCTGAACGGTGTCCAGCGGCTGAAGCTCATGCATGATATGTTCAACATGGATGGCGCATCCAAGTTTCACTTTGACTGGAAAGACCTTGTGAAAAGCGGGCTTTCCGCGAAGGATGCCATTGCGCCCACCGCCTTTGCCTTCAAGAACAGCCGCACCTTCCAAATGGGCGGTATCTTCTGCGCCGTCAGCTTTCTGAGCATCACGGCATCCGACATCAGCGACCAGCTTTTGAAGGATTTTCTGGACATGGATTCCAGCCAGATCGTTACCATGCACATCCAGTCCGTTGACCAGAACCGTGCCATCAAGACGGTGAAGCGCACCATCACGGAACTGGACCGCAGCAAGATCGAGGAGCAGAAAAAAGCTATCCGTGCCGGGTATGATATTGACATCATTCCGTCGGATTTGGCGACCTACGGCAGGGATGCCAAGGCTCTGCTGAAAGAATTGCAGAGCCAGAACGAGCGGATGTTCCTCGTCACTTTTTTGGTGCTGAACACCGGCAGGACTGAACAGGAACTGGAAAACAATGTTTTCAGGCATCCAGTATTGCCCAGAAGCACAACTGCAACCTGTGCCGACTGGACTACCAGCAGGAGCAGGGGCTGATGAGCAGTCTGCCGCTGGCTGACTGCCAGATCGAGATTCAGCGAGGGCTGACTACCAGCAGCACGGCAATCTTCATTCCGTTCACCACACAGGAACTGTACCAGTCCGGCAAAGAAAGCCTGTACTATGGTCTGAACGCCCTGTCCAACAACCTTATCATGGTGGACCGGAAGAAGCTGAAGAACCCCAACGGCCTGATCCTCGGCACTCCCGGTTCTGGCAAAAGTTTCTCGGCAAAGCGTGAAATTGCCAATGCGTTTCTGGTGACGGACGATGATATTATTATCAACGACCCCGAAGGCGAAGTGCGACACGAAGTCGCGTAATGTATTGCGTGTAAACGCTACTCTATCCATTTGGAGTAACCCTACTGTGACCTGCACTGGTCAAAAGCCGGCGTTGGGAAGCTCACAGGACAATATGGGAAATCTGCCAGCCTAAAAGCAGACGTACCGTTAGGGTAAAGAATGCTATGTCGAATGTAATGTGAACCATCGTAAGGATCGTTACAGGGAATAGGTGAAATAAGGCTGATACACCTACACCAAAAGGTGCTGGAGGTGGCCAAGGGGCCTTTCGCTACCCCGAAGCAAATGGACACAAATCCTCCCGGTTCAAAGATGGCGGCTAAGGCATTCATGAATTATGCATTACGTGGAACGTGGAACGTGGAAAACCCTATGCACTCCTTTAATAAAGGTATCGACCTCGCAAGAGGGAGAAACGGTGCAGAGGGTATGAGATGGAATAAAAAGCGAACGGTTCACTGCAACGGTGAACATAGGGGTTCAAAATTTGCCCTGACCTGAAAGGGTGCTGACTTATTCCGGGTATTTCATGGCAAGATTGGAGGTATTCCTGTGAACGATAAGTATTCAACGACGGAAGGTAAAACTTCTGAGAAGCTGTCGGACGAAGCTATGTTGAGTGCCCAATGGAAAAACATTGACTGGCATAAGGCAGAGCAGGAAGTCAACAGGCTACAGATCAGGATTGTCAAGGCAACTCAGCAAAAAGACTACAACGCAGTAAAACGACTTCAGTATCTTCTGACACATTCCTTTTACGCCAAAGCACTGGCTGTTAAGCGTGTCGTTACCAACGATGGGCGCAAGACTCCCGGTGTGGATGGTGTTCTCTGGAACACCCCGGCGAAGAAAATGAAAGCGGTTCTATCGCTGACAGATAAAGGGTATCGTGCGCGTCCTCTCCGTAGAGTGTATATCGAAAAGAAGGACAAGAAGAAAAAGCGTCCATTGGGCATTCCTACAATGTATGACCGCGCAATGCAGGCTCTCTATGCTTTGGCACTGGAGCCGGTGGCGGAAACAACAGCAGATGGGAAATCCTTTGGTTTCCGAAAAGGAAGATGCGCACAGGATGCCTGCGAATATCTGTTCAATGCACTGTCGCGCAAGCACATTTCTCCGAAGTGGGTTTTGGAGGGTGACATCAAAGGTTGTTTCGACCATATCAGCCATGATTGGCTTCTGGCGAACATCCCCATGGACAAGAACATTTTGAAGCAGTTCTTAAAGGCGGGATTTATCTATCAGCGCGAACTCTTTCCTACCGAGGAAGGAACTCCGCAAGGTGGTATTATCTCCCCCATTCTGGCGAATATGACGCTGGATGGCATCGAGAAGAAGCTGGTCGAACGCTTTCACACGAACGCGCTCGGTAAGGTCGATTCAAGATTTAAGAATGCCCACAAAGTAAACTTCGTCCGCTATGCAGACGATTTTGTGGTCACAGCGGCAACACCTGAACTGGCTCTTGAAGCAAAGGAGCTAATTCGAGAGTTTCTCGCTGAACGCGGATTGGAACTTTCTGACGAAAAGACCATTGTCACCAACATTGACGATGGTTTCGACTTCCTCGGCTGGAACTTCAGAAAGTATAACGAAAAGCTGATTATCAAGCCTTCCCAAAAGGCGGTCAAGGCTATCGTTTCCAATATCTCTGACACGATTCTCCGCAGAGGAAAAGCGTGGCAGCAAGATGTTCTGATTATGAAGTTGAATGAACAAATTCGAGGTTGGACTAATTACCACCAGTCCGTATGCGCAAGTGATGCGTTCGCGCATCTGGACTACGTCCTGTACGAACTGCTGTGGCGATGGGCTAAAAGACGGCACCCAAAGAAGAACAAGTGGTGGATTTCCACGAGATACTGGCATCGGGTCGGTAATCGGAACTGGGTGTTCTCTACGGAAAACAAGGAGCTGATACGGGTGGACAGCACAGCCATTGTGCGACATACCAAGATAAAAGCTACTGCAACTCCGTTCCTCGATGAGGCGTATTTCCAAAAAAGGAAATTCGATAAAGGAATGCACCGGCTGACTGGAAAATTCAAGACGATTTGGAAAAACCAGAACGGGCTGTGCTACCACTGCGGAATGCCGATGGATGTAACGGAAGAAAGAGAAATCTTCTACCTTGCACCAAAGGCAAAGACTGGCGTGGAAGATGTTCGTAATATGCGCTACGTTCATTGCGCCTGTCAGAGAATTTATGCTGAGAACCGCTTGAAGAAGTGATGAAATGCTTGAGCCGTATGACGGGAAACTGTCACGTACGGTTCTTAGGCGGGAAGGCGGTGGTAACACCGCTGACCCAGCCGATTACGCTCCGCTGGTGGAGCGTCTGCATGGGCAGGTCATCCACATCAGCCCTGCCAGCACCCAGTATATCAACCCTATGGACATCAACGCCAACTACTCCGAGGAGGATAATCCGCTGTCCCTGAAAGCCGACTTTATTCTTTCTTTGTGTGAGCTGGTGGTGGGCGGCAAGGAAGGTCTGCTGCCAGTGGAAAAAACCGTCATTGACCGCTGTGTGCATCTGATTTACCGCAAATATTTTGCGAACCCCTGCCCGGAGAATATGCCCATCCTTGAGGACTTGTACAACGCTCTGCTTCAGCAGGAGGAAAAAGAAGCCCACCATGTTGCCACGGCTCTGGAAATCTACGTCAAGGGCAGTCTGAACCTGTTCAACCATCGCACTAACGTGAACGTCAATAACCGCATCGTCTGCTACGACATCAAGGAACTGGGCAAACAGATGAAGAAACTCGGTATGCTCATCGTGCAGGATCAGGTGTGGGGGCGTGTCACGGCAAACCGCAGCAGCGGCAAGTCCACCCGGTATTATATGGATGAGATGCACCTCCTCTTAAAAGAGGAGCAGACCGCCGCTTATTCCGTGGAGATCTGGAAGCGTTTCCGCAAGTGGGGCGGTATTCCCACAGGGCTGACCCAGAACGTGAAAGACCTTCTTTCTTCTCGTGAGGTCGAGAATATTTTCGAGAACAGCGACATGATCATCATGTTGAATCAGGCTGCGGGAGACCGCCAGATTCTCGCAAAGCAGCTCAACATCAGCCCTCATCAGCTTTCCTATGTGACCCACTCCGGCGAGGGCGAAGGGCTGCTGTTTTTCGGTAATGTCATTCTGCCGTTTGTGGACCGTTTCCCCACCGATCTGGAACTCTACCGCATTATGACCACCAAGTTGGGTGAAGTCTCGGAGGGCGCGCAGAAATGAGTGAACCGAAACTGAACATCAAAGAGGAATCGTCTACCAAAAAGACCCGTTCTCCCCCGAAAAAAGCCAAGGTAGAGCAGACGGTGCCCAAAAAGAAAAAGCTGAAAACCGATGCAGATAAAGCTGCGGAAAAGGCACAGCATCTGCGGTTTGGCAAGGCGGAACTGACCCCGGACGAACTGAGCCGGTTGAGTAAGGCGCAGAAGCGAGAGATGTACGCTGCCCATGCCGCCCGGTCTGCGGCGCATCACGAAGTTGACCAGTACGAGGATGACAATGTGGGCACGCAGGCGCTGAGCGAGGGCGAAAAGGCGGCAGGAAATGTCCGGGATATTTCCAAGAGCCGCTATGCCCGGAAGCTCAAGAGGAAAGCCAAGATGCAGGGCAAGAAGGGTGCCAGAAACGCAAAATCTTCCGTGCAGAAGCCAACTGCGGCACAAGATACAGGCGCATCCGGCACCGGCGAGGGCGGTTCCAACTGGCTTTCACGCTGGAAACAGCGGCAAGAAATCCGTAAAAGTCACTATGCCGCCGCCCATTCGGGTACAGCGGCACAGACCGCAGGCGGCAAAGCGGTATCCAATGGCACCACTGCTGCGAAGTCTGGCATGGAACAGGTCATCGACAAAGGAAAATCTGTGGTCAGTACCGCAGTCAACGGCATTGCCAATTTTGCAAAAAGTAACGCGCACGTTCTTTTGATCGTGGGCGTTTTTCTTTTGCTCTTGCTGCTGGTCGTGTCGGCATTTTCGTCCTGTTCCATTCTGTTTTCAGGCACCACGCAGGTATCCGGTCAGACCATTTACACCGCAGAGGATCGGGACATCCGGGGAGCCGAAACCGACTACAAGAAGCTGGAAAAGGAGCTGGACAAAAAGATCAAGCGCACCCCCACCGACCACCCCGGCTATGACGAATACCGATACCATCTGGATGCTATTGAGCACGATCCTTGGCAGCTCACTTCGTTCCTGACTACTCTCTACGACGACTACACCCGCAGCGAGGTGCAGGCAAAACTCAAGGAGACGTTTGCCAAGCAATACAAGCTGACCACATGGGTGGAAGTCCAGACCCGGTACCGCACGGTAGTGATGATCGACATTTTTACTGGCATCCCCTACACCGTGCAAGTCCCCTATGAGTATCGAATTTTTCACACCAAATTGGTGAATAAAGGGCTGGAGGTCGTTATCCGGGAGGAACTGGACAACGACCAGTGGAAACGCTATGAGATCTTTCAGGATACGTTGGGTGGTCGGCCATATCTGTTCAAAGGTGGACTGCCGCCCGGTGGCTCCGATGGCTCTGGCGCGCCGGGCATTGATTATCAGGTTCCGGCAGAAGCCCTGACCAACAGCGAGTTTGCGGCCATCTACAAGGAAGCTCAAAAGTATGTGGGCACGCCCTATGTGTGGGGTGGCTCTACCCCGGAAACCGGCTTTGATTGCAGCGGCTACGTCTGCTGGGTGTACAACCAGAACGGCTACAATGTGGGGCGCACCACCGCCAACGGCTTGTGGCAGAAAAGCCAGCACATTTCCGAAGCAGAAGCAAAGCCCGGAGATTTGGTCTTTTTCAAAGGCACCTACGACACCCCCGGCATGAGCCATACCGGAATCTATCTGGGCAACGGCATGATGGTCAGTGCCGGAGACCCCATCAAGTACGCAAACATTCACTCGTCCTACTGGGAGAAGCATCTCGCCGGGTTCGGACGGCTTTCAAAATGATTGGAGGAATTACTATGAGTGAAAAATCGGATAAGCTGCGGGCGATGTTGGCAAAAGAGAAGGAACGCCGCATCAAACTGAACAACCGTATCGAGATTTTGGAGCGGCGCATTCAGGAGGAGGATTCCGCCGAGGTCAACGAGATGGTGCGGACTGCAAAGGTCACGCCGGAACAGCTTGCTGCTCTGCTTCGGCAGTCGGCTAATACCACTCCAAATCCGGCTGCACTGGCTGCTGTAGGCGCAACTTTCGACAAGGAGGATGATTCGGATGAAGTTTAAGAGATTTGGCGCACTGTTGCTGTCGGCAGTGCTGTGCATCGGCATGGCCGCTCCTGCTTTTGCCTATGAGGGCGATACTACCCCGGTGGAGCAGCCCGTTCTGCCGGAAGTCGTGGAGGAGGATACCGTCACTATCACGGATGAGGAATCCGGCGCACTGACCCCGGAGGGCAATCTGACGCTGGTGGACGATTATCACACAAACTATTCCGATGGTAGCGACCAGCAGTTCATCACACTCGTCAGCAAGTCGGGTGCGACTTTCTATCTGATGATTGACCGCAACGCCAAGGGGCAGCAGACCGTTCACTTTATGAACCTTGTGGACGAAGCCGACCTTCTGGCTCTGATGGAGGAAGATGCTGCCGATGCTTATACCGCTGAAAAGGAAGCAGCGGCACAGGCGGAACAGGACAGGCTGAAAGCCGAGGAAGAAGCGAAAAAAGCCGCCGAAGAAGCGGCAGCATCCGGCACGGAACAGCCCAAGGAAAACAAGGTCACAAAGATCGCATCCGGCTTTTTGGGTGTGGTGGTGCTGATTGCACTGGCAGCAGGTGGCGGCTTCTATTTCTATCACCAGCAGATGCAGAAGAAAAAAGCCGAAAAAGAAGCCCTCGACCCCGATGCAAACTACACCGAGGACAAGGGCGATTTTGAGATCCCTACCGATGTGCCGGACGAGGACGAAACCCCGGACGAGCAGGACACTGAACCCATCTGATTTCAAGGCGGCATTTTGCCGCCGTACATATCCAAATGAAAACAGATTGGAGGGAACGCTTATTTCAATTCTAGTTGTAGCAGAAAAGCCCTCGGTTGCCATGTCCTACGCCAAAGTCCTCGGTGCCACCAACCGTCAGGACGGCTACCTTGAGGGCAACGGTTATCTGGTAAGCTGGTGCGTGGGTCATCTGGTGGAGCTTGCTCCGCCCAATATCTACGATGCCAAATACGTCAAGTGGAGCATCGCAGATCTGCCCATCCTGCCGGAAAGGTGGCAGTATCTGGTGTCTGCGTCCACCAAAAAGCAGTTTGGTATCCTGCAAAAGCTGATGGACCGCCCAGATGTGGATAGCATTGTCTGTGCAACGGATGCAGGGCGTGAGGGCGAACTAATCTTCCGCCTTGTCTACCAGCAAGCGGGCTGCAAAAGCCCTTTACCCGCCTGTGGCTGTCCAGCATGGAGGAAAACGCCATCCGAGAGGGGTTCGCCCATCTCAAACCGTCAACTGAATACGATGCGCTGTACAACGCAGCACTTTGCCGGGAACGTGCCGACTGGATGGTCGGCATCAATGCGTCCCGGCTTTTTTCATGTCTGTACGGTCAACCTTTAGCGGTCGGTCGGGTCATGACTCCGGTGCTTGCCATGACGGTGGTGCGGGAGGCTGCGATAGCCGCTTTTGTGCCGGAAAAGTTCTACACGGTGGATCTGGAACTGACCAGCGGATGCACGGCATCCAGCCGCCGCATTCCTGAAAAATCCGTTGCAGAAAACCTGCTGGAAGCCTGTCGAAGGGAGATGGTGGCAACGATCCAGCGCATCACCCGCAAGGAAAAATCCGAGAATCCGCCGCCGCTGTACGACCTGACCACCCTTCAGCGGGACGCCAACCGCCTGCTGGGGTACAGCGCACAGCAGACGCTGGACTATGTGCAGAGCCTGTATGAGAAGAAACTTACCACTTATCCCCGGACTGATAGCTGCTATATCACCGACGATGACGAGGAAATGCTGGAGGTGCTGACCGAGGAACTGGAAGGCTTTTTTGACATTACCCCAGAAGATGTGGACGAGGCTGTGCCCCGGACACGGCGCACCGTCAATCGGGAAAAAGTCACCGACCACCACGCCATCCTGCCCACCCGCAGTATGCTGCAAGCCGATCTGGAAGCGCTGCCTAAAGGCGAGCAGAACGTTCTGAAGCTCATCATCGCCCGGACGCTGATGGCAGTCAGCAAGCCCTTCCGGTATCTGGAAACCCTGCTGACCACCGAATGCGCCGGGGAGGAATTTACCGCCAAGGGCAAGGAGGTTCTGGAAGAAGGCTGGAAAGCGGTGGAACGTAAGGTGCTTGCCGACATCCTGAACCGAAAACAGGAACTCACCGCCCTGCCCAATGCGGCAGAAAACGAGTGCGGCATCCTTAACGCAGAGCTGAAGGAGGGTCAAACGTCCCCGCCGAAGCACTTTACCGAGGACACCCTGCTGCACGCTATGGAGACCGCCAGTGCGGACAGTATGCCGGAGGGCGTGGAGCGTCAGGGCATCGGTACCCCGGCAACCAGAGCCGCCACCATCGAAAAACTGGTGCAGAAGGGTTTTCTGGAACGCAAGGGCACCAAGAAAAACAAGGTGCTTCTGCCCACGGACAAGGGCAAAGCCCTCATTACTGTGATGCCCGAAGAGATCCAATCCCCGGAAATGACCGCCGATTGGGAAACGAAGCTGCTGCGTATTGAGCGCAGCGAAATGGAGCCGGGTGAATTTATGACTGAGATCAATACGATGATTACCGAACTGGTAAAGAACACGGAAATGAAAAAAGGAGCGAATGCACTTATGAAAAGCAAGATTATTGGTGTCTGTCCGAACTGTGGGAAGCCTGTCGTGGAACGTGAAAAGGGCTGGTTCTGTGAGAACAGGGAGTGCCGTTTCGTTCTGTGGAAGGACAATGCGTTCTTCAAGCGTCTGGGCAAGCGGCTGGACGCTCATGTGGCGGACAAGCTGCTGCGGGATGGTCGTGTCCGCTTGAAGGACTGCAAGAGTGCCAAGGGCAAGACCTACAATGCCACCGTGCTGCTGTCCTGTGAAGCCGATGGCCGCAGCAAGTTTTCGCTGGAATTTGAAGGTGGGTGCTGATGGAGCAGATAAAAGAAGCGGTCTACCTTATCAACGATGAACGCTATCTGCATCTCCGGGAAAACGGTGCAGGGGTCGGCTTTGCCACTTATAACAAGGTAACTGGTGAGCCGCTGGAAAGCGGGCAGATCTCGGAAAAGAACCTGCCACCCGATGGCAGGAACGCCATTCCTGCCGCCCGGAACTGGTATCTGTTTGAACTTTCGGACGATGACCGCAAGGTCATCCAACAGGAAAGCGTAAAGATCCTCGAAAACATCCCGCAAGCTGGTATCGGCAGACGGCGCATCTGGGAGCCTGAAACGCTGCCGAAGGATATTCGTCTCATCAACAGCCACTATGACGACATCTACCGCATTCCCGATGGCGGAGTTGTACAGGTGGATTACCCGGATGGGCGCAGCTTTACGGCACGGCTGGAACATCTGGATGATTATCACTTTGACATGGGCGGTCTGGGCAATGTGTTCCACATCTGCCAGTTTGCCGAGGTCATGGAACGAAACCATGCAGACTTCTACCCGGAGATTCAGACACAGGACGAGCAGGCTGCATGGGAACTGGGCGGCAAAGGCTACCTTGCCATCCAGTCCTATGAGGATGGATGGGACTACACCCTCTACCACAGCGATTATTCTGTGATGGACGGCGGGCAGTTGAATGCCCCGGAACTGACCATTCAGGAAGCCCGTGAGCAGATTCTGGAAGCACACCACATGGAAAAGGGCCGGCGGCTGTTGCAGGACTACGATGCAGTCATGGATAAAGTTGCGGAAGCCGAGGAACTGAGTGCAGACCATCGCACTTCCACACTGGAAAAGCTGGCAGAACTGGCAAGTGATACGTCTGCGCCAAAATCCTCTGCACGTTCTGCACCGGAACTGTGAGGTGGACGATGCAGCAAAAATGGAACCAGAATTTTGACGGTGAACCCATGACGGACATCCCGCAGAAGTTTCTGAACGCAGGATGCGATGTTTATATGGTGATGCAGCTGCGGCATGACGAAAAAATCTTCGATGAAAGATTTGCTTCCATGCGGGAACTGCATCGTCGGGGCAAAACGCCAGACCCGGAGCATTACGAGGTCACCTACTATGCTGATTTGCCCGCCATGTGGCAGGATGTGCCGAACAACGAGGTTTTGGAAGAACTGTTTCAGATGTTCAACCTCTCCCGTCCGCAGGATTTTGAGGGACACAGCCTGTCGGTCAGCGATGTGATCGCACTTAAACGCAACGGCAATGTATCTGTGCATTATGTGGACAGCATCGGCTTCAAGGATTTACAGGGTTTTCTGGACAAGCAGCCGGAACGCACCTCTGTCCTGCAAAATCTCAAAGAGAAGTGCGATGCCCCGGAGTGCAATCCCACCGTCTGTCGGAAAGTGAGGGCTGAACATGAACTTTGACCATGAGGAACTCATGCTGATGATGCTCTACAACACCGGCACCCGGCTGGGGCTTGTCCACGAACTGCGGCTCATGCAATGCTATCTGATGCCGGACGAGACCGCTCTACGGGAACTGTCGGAGGGCGTTATCGAAAAGCTGAAACTGCTGACCGATGCGGAGTTTGCCGAGCTGGAATTTCCCCCGGACTGACTTTTGCCGCCTGCGGGCGGCGTACATAAAGTATTTTGTTCTTCCAAAAGATATGCTATAATCAAATTAGACAAAATTCCTCTCTTCAAGCGATTTCTCCGCAATTTTCCTGTGGCTCTGCTCGTATCAAAAATAAGGGACTGATTTTTAATTGTCAGAACGGAGGAACCATTATGGCAATCTTTGAAAAGACCATCCGAAACAAGAATTTTGACAAGTTGCTTCGGAAGCTGGAACAAGAAATCCCGGACAGCAGTTGGTCGGCAGATTTAGAGGCAGGCAGTGATTTCAAAGAGGGCGATGCCCGGTGCAGTGTCCGTGTGTTTGAACGGTACAGCATGATGGGCGGCAACCGCCTGAGTCTGACACTGACCATGTTCCAGAATGGAGATAGCCCGATTCGGCTGTCTGCAATTACAGCGGGCGGCAGTCAAGCGGTGTTCCTCAAGGTGAACACCCTCGGAGAAGAATCTTTTCTGGACGATGTAAAAGACCTGCTGGAGGAAATTTTGGAGGAGTAATATGTTTTTTGGCTGGTTTAACACTGTGTTCAGCATAGTATTCCCACTTATCTTTTTCGGATTGATGTGTCTATTTATTTTTACGCTGATTTCAAATCTTCGCACATGGAACAAAAACAATCACTCACCCCGTCTATCTGTTCCAGCAGCAGTGGTAGCAAAGCGAACTGATATTTCGCATTCCGACGCTGCAAACGCTGGGGATTTGTCTGGTGCACATGGATATAGAACCAGCACCTACACTTCCTATTATGTGACCTTTCAGGTAGAAAGCGGAGACCGGATGGAATTTGAAGTGGACGGAAGCGATTATGGTCTGCTCGTGCAGGGCGACATCGGAAAACTGAGTTTTCAGGGCACCCGCTATCTTGGGTTTGAGCGGAACTAAGCGTTCTCCTACATTATATAGTAAGGAGTACTGTATGAATGATCTGTTTATCCAAGGGCTGACCATCGACTGGAACAGAGTTCGCCCATACAATTATGTTCGTCAGATTCCTGCCATCAGCGGAATCGACACTTTTACATTCCATAAGCCCATTACGTTCTTTGTTGGCGAAAATGGAAGCGGAAAATCTACGCTTCTGGAAGCAATCGCTGTTGCTTACGGCTTCAACGCAGAGGGTGGAACGAAGAATTATTCATTTTCCACATACAACTCCCATTCGGAACTATGTGAGGCTATGACGATTTCCAAAGGGTATCGTAGACCAAAGTTCGGGTATTTTCTCCGGGCAGAGAGCTTCTACAATGTAGCCACCAAGGAAATCGACTATTCCGATGACGATCATCCCTCCAAAGGCTATCACCAAAAATCACACGGTGAAAGTTTCCTCGCCATTGCGCAGGACTACATGGATGCAGATGGAGTCTATATTTTTGACGAGCCGGAAGCTGCGCTATCCCCGCAGAGGCAGCTCACGTTACTGATTAACATTTATCGGTGTGCCCAAGAAGGGGCGCAATTCATTATCGTATCACATTCACCCATTCTCCTCGGAATGCCTGATGCTGAGATTTTCAGCTTCGACAATGGCACGATTCATCCTTGTCAGTATGAAGATACGGACAGCTACGTTATCACCAAAACATTTGTAAATAATCGGCAGCATTTTTGAACCAGCTTCTGAATGAAGAAACGTAATGCCTGGAAAGGACATTCCATATGAGTGATTCTACATTGAAAGAACTTTGGCAGCAGGTCGCAGAAAAGAAGAACTGTGAAGCAAAGCAGAAAGAACTAACCGCCCAGAGAGATACGCTTGCTGATCGTCTGAAAAAGCTGGAAAAATCCAAGCTGGCGGAACAGGCTGACGTGGACCGTCTGGAGGGACACAGCCTTGCCACATTTTTCTATCAGGTCATCGGAAAGATGGATGAGAAGCTGGACAAGGAACGGCAAGAAGCCTATGCAGCCCGTGTCAAGTACGATGTGGCTCTCCATGACCTTTCTTCCGTTGATGCTGATTTAGCACAAATTCAAAATAGGTTGGCACGGCTGTCCGATTGCGAAAGGCAGTATCAAGCTGCTCTTTCCGAAAAAATCAAAAGCATCAAAGCATCTGCCCACCCTGCCGCACAGCAGGTTGCGGAAAGCGAAAGCCGTATTGCCGCGCTGAAAGTCCAAAAACGGGAGCTGCTGGAAGCTATCAACGCCGGAAAGACCGCCCTGCATACGGTCAATGAAGTTCTGGAAACCCTCGACAATGCCGAGGGCTGGAGCACATGGGACGTAATGGGCGGCGGTTTGATGGCCGATCTTGCCAAGTATGAGGAACTGGACGATGCACAGGAACAAATCGAACAGCTCCAAGTGGAACTGCGGCGGTTCAAAACTGAGCTTGCCGATGTTGAGATCACCGCAGACCTTCAGGTTACGGTGGACAGCTTTCTGAAATTTGCAGATTTCTTCTTTGACAGCCTCTTTGCAGACTGGGCGGTTCTGGATCACATCAATCAGGCACAGAGCAGGGTGGAAAACACCAAGGATCAAATCAAGCGAGTTCTTGCACTTCTGAAAAAGATGCGCGAAGATGTTGATGTCCAAATCGCTGACGAAAAAGAAAAGCAGGAGCAGCTTGCGGTGGAAACTGAGCTGTAAGTTTGAAGAGTCCGCTTATGTGATATGATTCGATAAAACCGAATTTACAGGAGGTGTTTCGATGAAAACAAGAAAGTTTGCCTTATGTCTGGCAGCGGTTTTTCTGGTAATGATTTATATCAATATTCAAAGAAACCATACTTTCACCCTTTCAGATGATGAAGGCACCATAAAGACAGAACAAATACAGCCACTTTGGGGAACTGTAAAAGTGAGCGGTGATTGTGATACTGATGTGGTCTTTACCGATGTTGAGACTGGAGAAAAATACAAAATCGGATATATTACACAGGGTGTAACAGAAAGAATCAAACTTGAACGAGGCAAATGGTATAAGGTGGTAGGCAGAGGCAACCTTACACTGAATCCGGTAAACATTCGAGTCGAATAAATGTAAGTTCCTTGCGGGCAGCTATGAAAGCTGAAGCTGAGAAGAGAGTTTTGAATATTCACATATGAAGGAGTACAGTTCTATGAGTTACGGTTGGGCAACTGTTTTCACTTTAGCGGCATGGTTTGCAGGGCTTGTGATTGATGTAAATGTGCGGGTCGGCGACCTCGGTTTACGAACCGTGCTTCCCGTCATCGTGATGGGGTGCTGCGTTATGAAGTACATAAAGGGCAATAGCAAATAATCTTATCTCGATACACTTTCCAGCGGGCAACCCCAAAACGGTTGCCCGCTCTTTTTATGCTCAAAAAACGAAGGGAGGAACGCTATGCCAAGCAAAACCGAAGAATATCTCGCCCTTGCCCAGCGCACGGCCAACGGCTTGACCCGATACTGGGAAAGCTGGACGGACTACCTGACCACCGCATCCCGGTTGTACAAGTACCCCTTTGCAGACCAGTTGATGATCTACGCTCAGCGGCCCGATGCCACCGCCTGCGCCGAATTTGACATTTGGCGCAACCGGATGAACCGCTATGTCAGGCGTGGCTCTAAGGGCATCGCCTTGCTGGATGAATCCAGCGGATTCCCGCGCCTGCACTACGTTTTCGATGTGTCGGACACCGGGGTGCGCCGCAATTCCCGTGACCCGGAGGTGTGGCAGCTCGGTCCCGATTTGGTGCAGCCGGTTTCAGAAATGCTCGCCGCCACCTACGGCATCAGCGGAGAGCGTGTCAGCCAGCAGCTTGCGGATGTTGCCGGGAAACTGGTGGCAGATTACTGGGACAACAACAGCGGCGACATCCTCAACATCGTTGACGGCTCTTTCTTTGATGATTATGATAGTAGCGGAAAGGAACTTCAGTTCAAGGCCGCTGCGACAATGAGCGTCACCTACACTCTATTAGAACGATGTGGGTTTGAACCGGAAGGCTACTTTGACAAGGATGACTTTCAGGCCATCCACACCTTTTCCACACCCGATGCAGTCTATGCGCTGGGTGCCGCTACCAGCGACATCAGCCGCGAGGTCTTACGCAAAATCGAGCGGACGGTGAAAACCACGACCCGCCGCCGAAACGTAGAAAGGATGGAAGAATATGAGCAGCAGTCTGAATTACACGAAGATCGGGGATTACCAGCTCCCGAACCTGACCCTCTGCCAGCCGAAGACCCCGCTGGGCAAGTACGGCAGGATGCGCCGGAATTACCTGAAGCAGTATCGCCCGGTACTGTACAATTCGATGCTCCTGAACGGGACGCTGTACCCGCATCTGATGGAACTGGAGCAAACGGCAGAGAGCCGGATGCAGCAGATGATGACCGAACTGCTGAAGCAGAACCCGGCCCCGGACAAGGAGAAGAACCAGATGGGCTGGGTGAGGCACATGAACAGCCTGCGGACGCAGACCGAGGAAACGATTCTGGCGGAGCTGATTTACAGCTAAGTTTCTTCGATGCCCACATCCCCACCGAAGCCCAGCAAATCGAAAAAATCGACCGAGCGGAGAGCGAAAAAACGCCCTCCGCTTTTTCGTTATCGCAATCGGAAATTGAGAACGAGCTGCGGCGGCATGGTTCAGGGTTTGCAGGCGGCAAACAGCGCATTATGGCGCTGTACCAGACCCAGCCTGACCGCAAACTCCGTGCCAAAGCACTGGCAAAGGAGTACGGCATTGGTGGGCACTCCCACGATTATCTGGATGGCAGCAGAGGGTTTGTCAACCACGACGGGAGAGGAATGGAATTTGACCATTACCCCGAACACAAGAAATTCACGTTAAGCTGGACGCAGGTGGAAAAGTATATCGACCTAATGGTCCAGTCCGACCGCTACCTGACGGATAGAGAAAAGGAGCATTACACGCCCCCTGCGCCTGTCAGCGTAAAGCCGGATGGTGCCATAGATCGTGCCAAAAAACTGATCCGGGAGTTTTGTCAGGAGGAGTACGACTCCGAGCCGGACTTTTCCGATCTGACTAAAATCGGCATTGCCTACACCCACGCCACCGATGAGGATATTCCCATTCAGGTCAACGTGGATCTGGTGGGGTATCGAGTGGAGCGGTATCTGGGCGAGGTATTGATAGATGAGCGGCAGTACGAAAGTCTGGAAGACCTGACCGAAACCGAGCTGGAAGCTTTGGACTTTTCGGAACTGGTCAGCGTCACGGATGAGGAATTGGAGCACTACCACAGCAAAGTGGAGGAACGCCCTGCACTGCTGCCGCTGGATGCCGCCACCGAGTACAATGCCCTGAAGGAGCAGCACCCGGATGCGCTGGTGGGCTTTGAGCAGAACGGACAGTTTGAGTTTTACGCAGATGACGCGCAAAAAGTCAGTGAACTTCTGGGCGGCAAACTTCTGGAAAAAGAAACAGCACTGGGCACCGTCCCGGTCATCGGCTTTCCCCGCGACCAGTGGGCATACCGTGCCAAACAACTGTGGCAGTGCGGCGAGAACATCTACCTTGCCGGGCTGAACGAGGATGGCACCCACCACCAAACCAAGTATCTGCGCCGGGAGGACTATCTGCCGCTGGGCATTACCATCCACATGGAAGGACGCACTTTCCGGGTGGATACAGTAAACTTTGATAAGGACAGCGTTACCCTGCAGGATGTGGCACTGGCAGAAATGCGGATGCCAATTTTCCGGGAGGAACCGCTGGCTCTTGTCCGGGAGTTGTACGAGCAGGAACAGGAAGTGATGGAACACCCCCTACCGATTACAAGGTCGGTGACAATGTTATCGTTGACCTTCCTACCCGAACCATCGAAGGAACAATCGGCTATGTGGGCGAAACGGATGTTCGCATTGACACCAGCGCACAGGGACAGTCGTGGGATAACGAAGTTATCAACAAACGACAATTCGAGGATGGCTTGCGGCAGAATGAACAGGTTACTACGCAGCCAGATGATACTGTAAAAACGGTTGCCATATACCCTGCTGAAGAAAACCGTATGCCTTATGATATTGTGATCCAGACGATTGGCTCAAAATCACCTACTCTAGATGCAGTTGAACCGGAACGATCCACACTTGAACTTGCCGGGAATTTTCACATCACAGATGAGCATCTGGGCGAGGGCGGCGCAAAGCAGAAGTACGCCCGGAACATCGAGGCCATCAAAACGCTGTTCCGTCTGGAAGAAGAACACCGTGGTGCTTCTGCCGAGGAGCAGGAAGTGCTGGCACAGTATGTTGGCTGGGGCGGTCTGGCAGATGCCTTTAACCCCGACAAATCCAGTTGGGCAAGTGAATATGCCGAGCTGAAGGGACTGCTCTCGGAGGACGAGTACGCCGCCGCCCGCAGTTCGGTTTTGAACGCCCACTATACCAGCCCGACCGTTATCCATGCCATTTATGATGCCATGGAGAAAATGGGATTCCGCAGCGGCAACATCCTTGAGCCGAGCATGGGTGTCGGCAATTTCTTCGGGATGCTACCGGACACCATGCAGGACAGCCGTCTGTATGGTGTGGAGCTGGACAGCATCACCGGCCGCATTGCCAAAAAGCTGTACCCGCAGGCTGATATTACGGTGGCAGGTTTTGAAACCACTGACCGCCGGGATTTCTACGACCTTGCTGTGGGCAATGTGCCTTTTGGTCAGTACAAAGTCGATGATAAGGCATATAACAAATTGGGCTTTAGCATCCACAACTATTTCTTTGCCAAGGCCATCGACCAAGTGCGTCCGGGTGGTATCGTGGCTTTCGTTACCAGCCGCTATACGCTGGACAGCAAGGACAGCGCCGCTCGCAAGCATATTGCGGAACGTGCTGATCTGCTGGGTGCTATCCGTCTGCCGAACAATGCGTTCAAGGCAAATGCGGGCACCGAGGTTGTCAGCGACATCATCTTCTTGCAAAAGCGTGACCGCCCCATCGACCATGAGCCGGACTGGGTGCAGCTTGGCAAGACCGAGGACGGCTTTGCCATCAACCAGTATTTCGTAGACCACCCGGAAATGGTGTT
>ENA-OQJN01000422-OQJN01000422.1-human-gut-metagenome-genome-assembly--contig:-NODE-422-length-17921-cov-3.042318_pt1 | contig 17921 bp, 18 predicted proteins | sample MGYA00242610_ERZ504777 | MGnify/ENA primary metagenome ERZ504777 (study PRJEB26092, sample SAMD00036350) | human gut metagenome | host: Homo sapiens | study: EMG produced TPA metagenomics assembly of... | reverse complement strand
CAATATACATCTGATCGATATCTTCACAGGAAACCTGATACTTTCGGATCAGTGTCTCCATCCCTGCTCGAATGGCTGATTTTGCCAGTTGTATTTCTCTCACATCTTTTTGATAGATCCGAATCTTTTCATCCTCTGTTAACGGAAATCCTTCCTTAAAATATTCCTCATCTAAACGTCCTGTTTCATCAATCCGCTCTGTCCTTAGCAGCTCACATGTACTTTCAATCACTCCGGTTCCGCAAATACCGACCGGAGGTTTCCCGCCAATCGTTTCTGTTTCCACATGCAGATCTGCATCCATCGCAACATGGCAGATGGCACCCGGAATGCTTCCGGTTCCACAGACAATATTTCCCCCTTCAAATGCAGGACCTGCCGCCGTAGATGTCACAAGGATCCTCTCCTGATTTCCGATCGCCATCTCTCCGTTTGTTCCCAGATCGATCAGTACTGAGATCTCTTTTCGTTTGTCAAATTCTAACGCAAACAGACCTGAGATAATATCCCCTCCGACATAGGTTGAAATGCCGGGAAGCACAACAACCGGACAGTCTGAGATTTCTTCTGTCCGCAGCAATTCTTTTAATGTTGTTTCAATGGTCTGGATATTTACGGGTGTAAATGGATATACTCCCAATGTTTCACAGGAATATCCCATCAGAAGATGGACCATCGTTGTATTTGCGGCAATGATAACCTGTTCCACCGGAACACTTACCTGTTTGATCAGTTCCCGGATTCCTTCTGCCAGACTTTTTTGGATCGTCTGCCTCAGTACTTCTCTTTTCCCATGATTCGAAGCATCGATCCTGCTGATCACATCTGCACCGAATGTTCTCTGCCGGTTGATTGCCGTATAGGTATCTATGATCTGTCGGGTTTCCAGCTCGATCAGCTGCATGGCAATGGTTGTAGTGCCAATGTCCACAGCAATCCCGTATCTTCCATTCTCCGTTCCTTTGGAGTCGGCATCGGACTGACCGTCCGCAACGACATACATTTCCTCTTCTTCTGTTTTCAAGATAATCCGCGTATCTTTTGTCACTCGCATGCAGCAGGCAAGCCGCCATCCTGCATCCAGTTCCTCCTGTGAAAAATATTTCCGTTCCTCTTCGGATGGTTCTTCCGCTCCCACCTCTACACGCACTTTGCATTTTCCGCAGGTTCCTCTGCCCGCACAGATCGCCGGCAGAAAAATTTCAGACTGCCAAAGTGCAGAAAGTAACGTCTCCGACTGCTTTGCCTGAATGATCCGCTCTTCATTTTCTGTACACACGGTCACGGATACTTGCTTCCCCTGTCTTTTTTTGCAGGCAAGATTCTCGCAATGTGCACAGTCATGTCCCGGTGAAAATCTGGTTTCTTTTTCATCCAGAAGATAAATCAGACACAACGTTTTTACCGGGTCATACATATAACTTTCTTTGATCGAAATTCCTTCCTTTTCTGCATGGACCGCCAGAAAAGCTTCCTTCTGAATACTCATCGGAATATCCTTTGGAGCTTCGATCCTTCCTGCAATTCCTTTTTTCTTGTTTTTACACAGTTCAATGACGGTTCCCTCTAATTTTCGATCCATCTGAAATAAATAGTCGTCTGCAATGGCGTCCACTAACATGCCTTTTACATAATCGCCCTCGGCAAACAGCTGTGTGCTCCAGCTGCTCATCTCATGTCCGATAGAACACAATCCGTATAATACCTCTGTCATTCTCCTGCCGTTTCTCATCACAGAAATGTTCTTTCAAATTTCCAAATTCCAACAATGCAACCGGTTTGATTTTTTCATATGCGCCCGGAAGAAGTTCTGACAATTCTTCCTGCATTTCCTCATATAACTCACTCTGTCTTGTGACGCCCCAAAACTTTCCAGAACATTTTCTGCCGATATTTCTATATTAAATTCCGTTCTTTTCATCGCCCTCATCCGCTTCTGCTTTTCTTATAATAAAATAAACCCTTTTTATTCAAAAAAGAGTTTCTCCATATCCTGCAATATCTGATTGACAGTCTGTTTCCCACCCAAAACAGAACTGTTTTCAACTGATATAAGTATCCTGACTCACAGTTCCTCCTCCAAATCCCTTCTCATCTCTTCGACAATGGTTTTGATTTTTCGTCCCTGTTTACAGTAGGGGTAAGCCTGTACCGGACTTTCACCGGTTTCCATCATTTCTCAGTTGTTAAATTCTTCTTAATTGTGTTTTGCCATAACAGCCTGTTTTGCCACGTCTGCACAGGATGCCGCATCCGGTGTATAATAATCTGCACCGATCTGCTCGCAGAAACTCTGATTGACCGGAGCTCCGCCTACCATCACAATATATTTGTCCCGCATATTTTTCTCTTTTAAGTATTCGATACACTCCTGCATCTTTGGCATAGTTGTCGTAAGAAGTGCTGACATACAGATCAGATCTGCTCCTACCTCTTCTGCTTTTTCCAGGAAAGCAGGTGTCTCTACATCAACTCCCAGATCATATACCTCGAAGCCTGCGCCTTTTAACATCATTACTACCAGATTTTTTCCGATATCATGCAAATCTCCCTGTACTGTTCCTACCACTGCTTTTCCTACCGGCTCATTTCCGATTTCGATCAGCTTTGGCTCCAGAATGGTAAGTCCGGCATTCATTGCACGTGCTGCAACCAGTACTTCCGGAACAAAAACTTCATTGTTTTTGAATTTTCCTCCAATAATCATCATTCCGCTGAGCAGACCCTCATTTAAGATTACCTTTGGATCGATTCCTTCATCGATTGCCTGCTGCACCAGCGCTTTTACATTTTTTGCACGGCCTTTTTGCAAATACTCTGAAATTTCCTGAATTAACTCCATGTTGATTCCTCCCATTCATTTCATTTGTATATTATTATACCTTTCACTGAATAGAAGTTTGGTACTTTTTTTGGATTATTATAAATATTTTTCATTCTTCTGTCAATTTTTTCTATTTCTATCCGATTTGTGATATGATAAAAGAAATATTCAATCCAATGACCGATTCAGGAGGAGAATCATGAAACCGCTTTTATATACATTCGTTTCCGAAGAAACATTACACTCTATGGCAGTTACGTTTTATGCCTGTGTAAAACTGCCGATCCAGATTATCAATGAACACGGAAAAACACTGGTCTCAGAAGGTGAATCCCCACATTTTTGCCACTTGTTCCAAAAGCATCTTCCTTCCTATGATTCCTGTGAAAAAATGCACATTTCTGCCAGTAAGAAGGCGATCGATCTGGGCGAGGCCTATATTTTTGCCTGCCATGCAGACTTGAATCATATCGTGTACCCTTTGATCAGTAAAAATGTATTTTAGGTTCCATCCTTGTAGGTCCTTTTTTAATGGATACTCCAGATTCTATCCTTATTTCTGATATTACCAAGAAGTATACATTTTCTACCGAAGAAGCTCTGGAACTTTACGATGAAACCAGCAGTATTCCTGTAATTGCTCCATCTCTTGTCAATCACGTCAGTCACCTGCTGTTTTATCTGTTCTCCAATCTGATCACAGACAGCAAAAAAGAACTCTTAAAAAATAACGAAAAACTGCTTCAGCAATCCCGGATCAGTGAATCCATCCAACGCTATAAAGCCGAAAATATCCAGACAGATTCCTATCCTTATGAAAAAGAAAAGAACTGATCAATCAGGTACAAAAAGGTGATGTACGCGCCGCTTACGCCATTCTCAATGACCTGCTTGGATATGTACTTTTTTCCCAGGGGAACAGTCTGGAAATTGTAAAATCACGCGCCATCGAACTCTGCTCTCTGCTGTCCCGTACTGCCATCGAGCGGGGAGCTCCGACAGACAGCATTCTGAAATTGAACAATCATTTTCTGCAGAATCTCCAGTCTATCCAAACAATGGATACTCTGTGTTACAAACTGCAGGAAATCGTAGAAACATTTACGGAAAGTATGTTTCACTATATTCCAACCAAAAACAACGAGATCATCAAACGTTCTCTGCTTTATATTTATGAGCACTTTAACACCCAGATCACGTTGGAGGAAGTTGCAGAATATGTTCATCTGCATCCTTCCTATTTCTCCAGTTTATTTAAAAAATCAACGGGATCCTCTTTCAAAGAATATCTGAATATGGTAAGAATCGAAGAAAGTAAACGGCTTTTAAGCAATACCGATTTTTCTATCATCGATATCGCAATTGCTGCAGGCTTTGAAGATCAAAGTTATTTCTCAAAAGTATTCAAAAATTTACCGGATTGACACCAAAACAATTCCGATGATCCTAAAAAGACGCTGTTCCTATAGACATCTATAGAAACAGCGTCTTCTTTATTTAGATTCTGTTTTCAGCAAAGAATTAGTCTTCTTTTGCTGTACCGTCATAGAGATTTACCAATCCCTTCAGGTATTCGTATCTTTCCATAGCCTCAGCCTCATTCTGCGCGAAGAGTCTCTGTGCTTTTTCAGGATTTGCTCTCATCAGGGCATTGTAACGAACTTCTCCGTTCAGGAATTCCTGATAATCTCCCTTAGGCTCTTTGCTGTCCAGAGTAAATTTCTTCTCAGCTTCCGGATTGAATCTGAAGTTGTTCCAGTATCCGCATTCTACTGCAAGCTGTTCCTCTGTCTGTGCTTTGCTCATACCTTTCTTGATTCCATGGTTGATACATGGAGCATAAGCGATGATCAGGGATGGTCCCGGATATGCCTCTGCCTCTGCGATTGCCTTCACTGTCTGGTTGAAATCTGCACCCATTGCGATCTGTGCAACATATACATAACCATAGCTCATAGCGATTCCTGCAAGGTCTTTCTTCTTCGTCTCTTTACCGCCGGCTGCGAACTGTGCTGTCGCACCTGTCTTAGTAGCTTTTGAGGACTGTCCGCCTGTGTTGGAGTAAACTTCTGTATCAAATACCATAATGTTGATGTCCTGACCGCTTGCCAGTACGTGGTCAACTCCACCGAATCCGATATCGTAAGCCCATCCGTCACCACCGAAGATCCACTGGGATTTCTTAGCAAGGAAGTCTTTATTTTTCAGCAGTTCTGCTCTCTCAGCACATCCGCAGTCACAGTCTTCCAGAGCTTTTACAAGCTTGTCTGTAGCTGTTCCGTTTGTTGCACCTACTGAGAATGTATCCAGATATTCCTGAGCTGCTGCTTTCACATCGTCGTTTACGCCGTTCTCTGCAAGTTTTTCTACAGATGCTTTGAGTCTTTCACGGATCGTATTCTGTGCAAGAAGCATACCATATCCAAACTCTGCATTATCCTCAAACAGTGAGTTAGACCATGCCGGACCTCTTCCCTGTGGGTTTACTGTATAAGGTGTAGACGGTGAAGAGTTACCCCAGATAGAAGAACATCCTGTTGCATTTGCAATGTACATTCTGTCACCGAATAACTGTGTGATCAGTTTTGCATAAGGTGTCTCACCACAACCTGCACAAGCTCCTGAGAACTCAAGCAATGGCTGTTTGAACTGGCTTCCTTTTACGGTTGTCTCTTTGAATTTTGCAACCACTTCCGGTTTGATCGGAAGCTCTGTTCCATAATCAAAGAATGTCTGTTTTCCGGCATTTGCTTCCATGTTGCCCATAACGAGTGCTTTTTCACCCTTCTTACCTGGACATACATTTGCACAAGATCCACATCCTGTACAGTCATAAGCAGATACTGCGATGGAGAACTTCATGTTCGGCATACCCATCATGTCGATCATATCCATACCTTCCGGTGCGTTTGCTGCCTCTTCTTCTGTCAGCGCGATCGGACGGATAACTGCATGCGGACATACATATGCACAGCGGTTACACTGGATACAGTTGTCCGGCTGCCAGATCGGGATATCTACTGCGATTCCACGTTTCTCATATGCTGAAGAACCGGATGGTGTAGAACCATCTACATATTCATTAAATGCAGATACCGGAAGTGTATTTCCTTCCTGTGCATTTACTTTTGCCTGGATATTTTTTACAAAATCTACAACGTCTGCTCTTCCGCCTTCTCCAACGTGAGGAGTTGTAAGACCTTCATCTGCTGCATCTTTCCAGCTTTCCGGAACTGCGATTTCTACAACCTGTTTTTGCACCTGCATCGATTGCATCGTAGTTCATCTGTACGATCTTGTCACCTTTTCTTCCGTAAGTAGCTTTTGCAGCTGCTTTCATCAGATCGATCGCTTCCTCTTCCGGAATGATCGCTGCAAGTTTGAAGAATGCTGACTGAAGAACTGTATTGATACGTCCGCCAAGTCCGATCTCTTTACCAATCTTGATACCGTCGATCGTGTAGAACTTGATATTGTGATTTGCAATGTAGCTCTTAACCTGTCCCGGAAGGTGCTCTTCCAGTCCTTCCATATCCCATGAACAGTTCAGAAGGAATGTACCTCCATCAACCAGTTCCTGAACCATGTTGTACTTGTCAACATAAGAAGGATTGTGACATGCTACAAAGTTTGCCTGACGGATTAAATATGTTGATTTGATCGGTGACTTACCGAAACGCAGGTGAGACATTGTAACACCACCGGATTTTTTGGAGTCATAGTCAAAATATGCCTGTGCATACATGTCTGTGTTATCTCCGATGATCTTGATGGAGTTTTTGTTCGCACCAACAGTACCGTCAGCTCCAAGTCCCCAGAATTTACAGTTGATCGTTCCTTCCGGTGTTGTTACCAGAGGTTCGTCAGCTTTCAGTGACAGGTGTGTCACATCATCTTCAATACCGATTGTAAATTTCTGTTTTTCATCGTTGTGATATACTGCAACGATCTGTGCAGGTGTTGTATCTTTAGAACCTAATCCATAGCGTCCTGTATAAATCGGAACTGCATCAAATTTTGTTCCCTTTAATGCTGCAACAACATCCAGATACAGTGGCTCGCCAAGTGCTCCCGGCTCTTTTGTTCTGTCAAGAACAGAAATCTTCTTCACAGAATCCGGAATTGCATTGATCAGTGCTTCCGCTGAGAATGGTCTGTAAAGGCGAACTTTTACAACACCGACTTTTCTCCGGCTGCCATCAGATAATCGATTGTCTCTTCGATCGTATCACAGACAGAACCCATTGCAACGATCACGTGCTCTGCATCTTCTGCTCCATAGTAGTTGAACAGTTTATAGTCTGTTCCAATCTTCTCATTTACTTTATCCATATAATTCTGAACGATTGCAGGAAGTGCATCGTAATATGGATTACATGCTTCTCTTGCCTGGAAGAAAATATCAGGGTTCTGAGCAGAACCTCTCTGACATGGATGGTTTGGATTCAGTGCGTGTGCACGGAATTCGTCAATTGCATCTTTATTTACTAAATCTTCCAGATCTTCGTAATCCCATGTCTCAATCTTCTGAATCTCATGAGATGTTCTGAATCCGTCAAAGAATTGATAAACGGAATCTTTCCTTCCAGTGCTGCACAGTGTGCAACTGGTGTCAGATCCATAACTTCCTGCACACTGGATTCACACAGCATCGCTGCACCTGTCTGACGACATGCATAAACGTCAGAGTGATCTCCAAAGATAGAAAGCGCATGGCTTGCAAGTGCACGTGCGGATACGTTGAATACACCCGGGAGCTGCTCTCCTGCCACTTTATATAAGTTAGGAATCATCAGCAGTAATCCCTGAGATGCTGTAAATGTTGTTGTCAACGCTCCTGCTGCAAGAGAACCGTGTACTGCTCCTGCCGCACCTGCCTCAGACTGCATCTCTGTTACATGAACAGTTGTTCCGAAAATATTTTTTCTTCCTTCTGTTGCCCACTCATCAATATGCTCCGGCATAACGGATGACGGTGTGATCGGGTAGATAGCTGCAACTTCTGTGTATGCATAAGAGACATGAGCTGCTGCCTGGTTACCGTCCATGGTTTTCATTTTTCTTGCCATTTCTTGTTCCTCCTTCGAAATTACATTGTAAAACGAATTTTTTACATGTAATCTCATTATATCTCGATTAGTTGTAAAAGTCCATACGAGCCGTCCCATTTCTTGTTTCTTTTTTGGTGCAGTTGTCTGGTTTCTCTTTCTGATTTTCTTTTGGAAATTCTATTTCCATGCAGACCGGCTGCAGCTTTTCGTATAAATAAAAAGCACCTCCCACGGAAGTGCCTGTCCCCTCTTGTATTCTCTTTTTCCATTTACCATGCATGCAGCCAGAATTTTCCTAAAAACCAGATAAGAAATGCAAAAATTGCCATCACTCCGATTGCAAGCGGAAGCAGAAGTTCACAGAATGCCAGAATAACTGCCAGTTTGTCTTTTCGGCTCATCTCGATCGGTTCCTGCTTTTTCTTTTCTTCACGCGCTTTCTTTTTGGCTTCTTTTCTGACTGTGCGAAGACCTTTTTCAAATTCGATTTTCTGCTTTTGTCCATCCGGCTGTGTGTCTGACTTTTTCGCTTTTTCTTCCTCTTCAAACAGCAGATCCGGCCTTGGTCCCTGTCCCAGTTTCAATAGATTTTTCATAATGCCCTCTTTGAAAAATGCCCCCGATGCGATTACCGGGGGCGAAATTTAAGTTTTCCTTACATTTTTTGTATTGTCAAAAGATTTCATACATAGTGACAAGCTACAAAGTGTTCATTTCCTACATCTCTGTACTCCGGTGCTTCCTGTGCACATTTCTCTGTCGCATATGGACAGCGTGTACGGAATTTACATCCGGACGGCGGATTCGACGGAGAAGGAAGATCTCCGCTCAAAATGATACGATCTCTCTTTCTTGTCGGATCCGGCACCGGAATCGCTGACATCAGCGCTTTTGTATATGGATGCAGCGGATTGTCGAAAATTTCATTTTTATCTGCCATCTCCACAATATTTCCAAGATACATAACTGCCACACGATTACTGATGTACTCTACAACTGACAAGTCATGCGAAATGAAAATGTAGGAGAAGTTGTTTCTCTCCTGAAGATCTCCGAGCAGGTTGATGATCTGTGACTGAATAGACACGTCCAGCGCCGATACCGGCTCATCACAGACGATCAGTTCCGGATTCAGAATCAGGCTTCGTGCAATTCCGATACGCTGTCTTTGTCCACCGGAAAACTCATGCGGGTAACGGTTGATATAATACGTAGGAAGTCCGCAGATTTCCATTGTCTCCAATACCTTTTCACGTGCTTCTGCCTTACTCATCAATTTGTGATCAAGCAGAGCCTCCCCGATGATGTTTCCGACCGTCATACGGGGATTCAAAGAAGCGTAAGGATCCTGAAATACCATCTGCATCTGCAGACGTTTTGCACGCATTTCCTTTTTGGAACATTTTGCAAGGTCCTCTCCTTTGAAAATGACCTTTCCGTCTGTGATATCATGCAGTCTTAAGATCGTTCTTCCGGCTGTTGATTTTCCACATCCGGACTCACCTACGATTCCCAGTGTCTCACCACGTCTCAGTTTGAAAGAAATTCCATCTACAGCTTTGACATGTCCGACTGTTCTTGTGATCAGACCGCCACGGATCGGGAAATATTTTTTCAGATTCTGGACATCCAAAATGATTTCATTTTCTCTGTTCATTTATACTTCCTCCTTTTCCGGTGCGTTGACAAAGCATGCAACATAATGACCGTTTCCAACGTGTACCAGTTTTGGTTCTTTTTCTTTACAGCCTTCCTGACAGAACTCACATCTCTCATTGAAATGGCAGTTCTCCGGCATATTGATCGGGTTCGGAACCTGTCCCGGGATCGAATACAGACGCTCATTGTGATTGGTCTTACCGATGATCGGTTTTGATTTTAACAGCCCGATTGTATATGGATGCATCGGATTCTGGAAAATATCCAGTACTTTTCCTTTTTCCACAACATTTCCGGCATACATAACAACCACGTAATCTGCCATCTCCGCAACGACGCCCAGGTCATGCGTGATCAGCATGATGGACATATCCATTTCCTCTTTCAGCTTGCGCATCAGATCCAGAATCTGTGCCTGAATCGTTACATCCAGCGCAGTCGTCGGCTCATCTGCGATCAACAGCTTCGGATTACATACCAGAGCCATTGCAATCATGATACGCTGACGCATACCACCGGAAAGCTCGTGAGGATAGCATTCCATGATTTCTTCCGCTCTCGGAATACCAACCAGTTTTATCATTTCCAGAGCTTTTGCTCTTGCTTCTTCTTTTGTTGCATCTGTATGGAAAAGAATACTTTCCATGATCTGATGTCCGACTTTGAGTACCGGATTCAGAGAAGTCATCGGCTCCTGGAAGATCATTGCAACCTCTTTTCCGTTGACATGCTCCATTTCGCTCTTGCTCAGCTTCAGTAAATCTCTTCCATCCATCAGGATCTCACCATCCACGATTTTTCCCGGAGGTGACTGAACCAGATGCATCAGAGAGAGTGAAGTAACACTCTTTCCACATCCGGATTCTCCTACTACACAGACTGTCTCTCCTTTGCGGATCTCAAAATCAACGCCGTTGACTGCCTTGACAATTCCAGCGTCTGTATAGAACCATGTATGAAGATTTTTAAATTCTATAAATGCCATAACTTTTCTCCTTGTCAAAACTTACTTAGCGTTTCATTTTCGGGTCAAATGCATCTCTGAGGCCATCACCTACAAGGTTCACCGCAAGTACTGTCAATAAGATACAGAATCCTGCCGGCATCCACAGCCATGGACGCAGTTTGAATGTCATCAGGTTTGTTCCTGCAGATACCATCTGTCCCCAGCTGGACATCGGAGGAAGTACACCGACTCCCAGATAAGACATGGTGGATTCCATGATGATCGTATCACCGATTGCCAGTGTTGCTGTAACAATGATGATCGGGATAACATTCGGCATAATATGTTTGAAAATCTTATGCAGATCGCGGATACCAAGTGATTCCGCTGCTGACATATAATCCATCTCACGGATCGAAAGTACCTGACCTCGGATATACCGGCACGTACCGGCCCATCCGATCGCCGCAAGGATTACCATCAGATAATATACACGAACTCCGGTGTCCACTTTCCAGTCTGACATCATGGCACTGAGCATGATCAGAATCGGCATCGTCGGCAGAGACAGAATAACGTCTACTACACGCATGATGACAAAATCCACAACTCCGCCATAGTATGCTGCGGTACAACCTAATAATGCACCGATAAAGATCTGAAGTGCTGTCGCCGCCAGACCAACTGTCATGGAAATACGTCCTCCATAAAGAAGACGGGTAAAGACATCTCGTCCATTTTCGCTGTTCCAAACCAGTGCTGTGCACTCGGCGGCTGTTTTGCATTCGCAATATCAGTTGCTGTAATATCTGAATACGGAGATACGATTGGTCCCACAATACAAAGAACGATCATGACTCCTAAAAAGATCAGTCCGGCGATCGCCAGCTTGTTTCTGGACAGGCGCTTCATCGCAAGTCTCCAGGGGGATTCCATGCTTTTATTCTCTGCTGCCTGTTTTGCAATTTTCTTATTTGCATCTTGTGTTTTTTTCACGTGTCCTCCTCCTTTCTACTTCAAACGAATACGTGGGTCAACCGCACCATATAACAGGTCGGAAAGTAAGTTTCCGAGCATTGTAAGTACTGCAAGGAACATTGTGAATCCCATCATAAAGAGATAATCTCTCTTTCCGATAGAATCCAGGAATACTTTACCGATTCCAGGCCATGCAAATACAGTCTCTGTGATCATCGCACCTGCGAAAAGTCCAGGGATCGCACCACCAACATAAGTTACAATCGGAATCATCGCATTCTTTAACGCATGTTTGTAAATTACCACTTTTTCCGGAAGTCCCTTTGCACGGGCAGTTCTGATGTAATCCTGATTGATTACCTCAAGCATGGATGTACGCACATAACGCATGGTACCACCCAACTGGATCACTGTCAGTGTCACAACCGGAAGGATCATATGAAGCACTACGTCTAAAACATAAGCCCCGCCTGTATTGTTTGCTCCGGCAGTTATCATACCGTCAAGAGGAAGAACCCCCAACTTGACAGAGAACACATGCCGCAGAATCATTGCCAGGAAGAATGATGGCAGTGAAATACCGGCAAATGCTACTACCGAGAATGTATTGTCAAAAATTGAATATTGCTTGGTCGCCGAAATAACGCCGATTGGAATCGCGATCAATAGTTGCAGTATGAACGCTACAGCAGCTACTAAAAACGAGTTCCATACAAATTTACCGATGACTTCTGTTACCGGAATCTTGTAACTGATCGAGATACCAAAATCTCCTCTGATCGCATGACTTGCCCAGTTTACGTATCTTTCCGGTATCGGTTTGTCTAATCCTAAAAGTGCTTTGTTCTGCGCTATCTTCTCCGCTGTGATGTTTCCGCCTGCATGAGCATCAACGGCATCTCCCGGCAGGCTTGCTACCAAAAGAAATACAACCATAGATACACCAATCAGAATAGGAATCATCGTGAGAACACGGCGAGTTGCATATTTCCACATTTGTTAAAAACCTCCAATCTTTATTTGACTCTGTTTTGCTCATGATCAAATAACTTAATTTTGCCCGCAGGAAATAGAACGAATCGAGTTCGTATCCACCCCCTGCGGGCCGTTTGTTCGAAGGGAAACCTCGCTGGATCCCTATTTGAGCTTCAAGTCTTACGGCTTTGTTATTTTTTTAGAGTACTTCGATTACTCAACTTCAATGTTGACAATCTTATCCTGCTGATACCATTTTACATATGAGCTCTGCTCGATGTTCTGTACACGAGTGTTGTAGCAGATCAGGTCACATCTCTCGTAAATCGGGTATGTCGGAAGATCTTCATTGATCAGTTTGTAAATTTCTTTGTATTTTTCTTTCTGCTCTTCTTTCGAAGTAGAAGCCAGTGCCTCTGCGAGCATCTTGTCCAGTTCTGGATTTGCATATCCTGTGTGGTTCTGAGATCCGCCTGCTTCCGGACTTGCAAATGTTCCTGTCAGATCTGGATCTGCTGTCAGTCCCCATGCCATGAACAGCATATCAAATGTACCGTTCTGAGATTTAGACTGCAGTGTCGGCCAGTCAACATACTCTGCCTGGAAGTCGATACCAAGCTGTCCGTATGCGTCGATCATCAGTGGGATCATAGTATCTGTTACGATGTTTCCAGACATTGCACTGAAGACGATCTTCATCTGTTTTCCGTCTTTCATCAGCTTGTCGCCGTCTTTTTCCCATCCGGCTTCTTTCAGAAGCTCTGCTGCTTTGTCAAGATCATAATCGTATGTCTCCAGACCTTCGTCATCATACAGCCATGAAATCGGCGCCTGAGGAATATTCAGTGTGATTGCATACTGTCCGTAAACAGCCTGGTTCAGAGACTTACGGTCGATTGCATGAAGCAGCGCCTGACGCACTTTTGCATCCTGGAAAATCTCATTTTTATGGTTTACTGCCACATATCCATATCCAAGAGTCGGCTGGATCTTCATGTTGATGAATCCTGCTGCCTGTGCTTCTTCGATGTGGTCATCATCGCAGACAACCTGATCGTGGATATCTACATCACCTGTCTCTACTGCCTGAAGCTCTGCATTTGTAGCAACAACTTTGAAGATCAGGTTCTTTGTCTTAGGCTCTCCCAGGTAGAAGTTCGGGTTTGCTTCCAGAGTCGCAGATGTTTTTTCTTTGTACTCTTTCAATACATATGCACCATTCGATACATAGTCAACCATATTCAATGATTTGAATTTAGAAAGGTCACCTTTCTTGATCAGATCTCCATATTTTGCTGTAGAGATCGGCACTGCAGAACCTAATACATAAGGTGCACTTGTGTTTGCTGCTTCCAGAGTAATCTGGATTGTGCTTTCATCTACTACCTTGATACCGGAAATCTCAGTTGCACTTCCGTTTTTGTAATCTTCATATCCTACAACGTTTACTTTGGAAATATCCTGATATCCATCATAGCTTGGATCTGATACGACTTTATACCAGTTTACATAGTCTTCCGCTTTTACGTCTGATCCATCGTTGTATTTTTCTTTTGTCAGCTTGTATGTGTAAACTTTACCGTCATCAGAAACTGACATGCTGGCTGTACCGTCAACGATCTCTCCTTTGTTCATCATTGACACTCAGAGATGCCGTTGTAGCTGTCACAACCTGAAAATCCTCATTTGCTTCCCAGTATACCGGGTTGAATACACCTGCAAAGTCTGCAACACCTGCGATCAGTGTGTCTTTTCTCTTTGCTGCTGTCTCAGGAAGTGCAGAAGGATCCTCTGCTTCGATCAGCTGGTTTGTTGCTTCTAATGAAGTATTTGTGTCCTGTGATTCTGTTTTTCACTTGTTTTCTTATTGTCTGACCCACTGCCGCAAGCCGCAAGTGAAAGTGCCATTACTGCTGCTAACAGGCAGGCTAATGCTTTCTTTTTCATATTTTTTCCTCCTTGAAAAATATTTATGTTGATTCCTGCATTCCCCTATTTATTTACTCTATTTTTTCTTATAGCCGTATTGCTCATGTATGCTGAAAATGCGGAAACGAACATTCGTCATTGCCGGAGCTTATTCCATCATTGCTCCCAGTTTTTCTGTCAGTGTGCGTACGCATCCGTCTTCAAACGGAACCTGAAGCCCCACTTCTTTTAACATCTCTGTATAGAAATCACTTGCAGACAGCCTGCACAGCTTCAGATAACTCTGCCATGCCGCTTTGTAGTCTTCATCCATCCAGATTTTGTACTGCATCGCACAGGTCTGTGCCAGTACATAGTCTATATAATAAAACGGAGTATCATAAATGTGAAGCTGTTTTTGCCAGAAACCACCTTTTTCCATAAATGGATCTCCTTCGTAATCAAGGTGTGGTTTGTATTCTTCCTCCAGCTTCTTCCATGCCGCATGTCTCTCATCCGGTGTCAGATCCGGATTGCTGTAGACAATATGCTGGAATTCGTCCACCATGCATCCGTACGGAATAAATGCGATCGCATCTTCCAGATGCATCTGTCTGTATGTGTCAGCTTCTTCTTTAAAAAACAAATTCATCCATGGTTCTGTAAAGAATTCCATAGACATAGAATGAATCTCTGCTGTCTCCATCGTGATATCCCAATGCTCTTCGATCGGATCACTTCCAGAAACATATCCCTGGAACGCATGACCACACTCATGTGTCACAACATCCACATCTCCGCTTGTTCCATTGAAATTGGCAAAAATAAACGGTGCGCGATATTTCGGAAGATATGTCATATAACCGCCGGCCTTTTTTGCTTTTCTGCCGAGCACATCAAAGAGTTCATTCTCCATCATAAAATCAAAGAACTCTTTTGTCTCCGGTGAAAGCTCCTCATACATCTTCTGTCCATTCGCCATGATCTCTTCCGGAGTTCCCTGTGGTTTTGGATTTCCGTCCACGAAATACATGTTCTCATCAATATAAGAAAGCTTCTGAAGACCAAGTCGTTCCCGTCTTCTCTCATGCATCTTTTCTGCAAGCGGTACGAAATACTCTTTGATCTGTCTGCGGAAATTCTCCACCTCTTCTCTTCCGTAAGAATTGCGGTTCATCCGGTAATATCCGAGTTCTACATAATTCTCATATCCGAGGAGTCTTGCCTGTGCCGTACGATTTTTCACCAGTTTATCATAGATCTCATCCAGCTCTTCTGCTTTACTCTGGAAAAACGCGCTGTACTTTTCATGCGCTCTGCGTCTGATCTCTCTGTCCTCATGTGTCATATACGGACGCAACAGGGACAGATTCAATGTCTCACCATCCCAGTCAATCTTCGCACTCGCAATCAAATTGTCATACCGGGTTGTCAGCGCATTTTCTTCCTGCATCAACGGAATGAGCTTCTCGTCCATGGCCTTGAATTCAAGCTCCATACTCTTAAATGCCACTTTTCCGATCTTCTCTTCCAGTTCTGCTTTGTATGGAGAATAATAAAGTACTTTTCTGTATTCAGTCTCCTGATTGCTGATCGTAGGCAGTACTTCATTATAATAGTCCTTCTCTTCACTGTAGAATGCATCAGCAGTATCTACATCACTGCGAATCATCGCAATCTGAATCATCGTGCTGTACTCGTCACGCAGCTCATAAAACTTTTGATGAATCGCAAACTGCTCTTCTCCGCTCTTTGCAGCCTTCAGTTCCTGTGTCAGCTCTTTGAGCCCTGCCACAACGGCATCTGTATCAACCCTCTGATAAGGCATCTCTGCAAACTTCATAGCCTTTCCTCCTTATTCTATCTATATGCTTTTGCCCTTTTATATTTTTCTCGTTCCTAGTGATAATAAATCACCGCGCTAAAGTGTTATTATTATAAATTGGTATTCAGATTTTTTTATTATATACCACTTCCAACACGATTTCAAGCTATTTTAATTTATTTTTGCAATTTCAATCTTGTTTTCTTGCATTTTAGCACTTTTTTAACTTCTATTGAGAGATAAAAGAACAAAAAACTGCAGCGAAAGCACTGCAGTTTTTCGTTTTTGTCCTTTATTTAACAAATTTTATTTTCCTGTACTTTTTTGCAAGCATCGAATATCTGGAATGATTTTTCTCAGATACACAAGCAAAACACCTGTTGTCACTACCAGCACACCTGCCAGAAGCTGGGAAACAGGAAGTCCGATTCCCGGCAGGAGAAGCTGATCTGTCCGGAGTCCTTCGATCCAAGCGCGTCCAAGTCCATACCCGAACATATAAAGAAGGAACAACTCTCCCTCGTATTTTTTATGCTTTCGATATGCAAACAGCAAGATCAAAAGAGCACAGCACCACAAAGATTCATATAAAAAAGTAGGATGCACCTGAATGTATTCTACGCCATCGATCATCTGGATATGTGCTCTCATCTGCTCTGTCACATCAGAACTTCTCACTGCATCGATCGGAAGCCGCATCGCAAACAAACTGTCCGTATATCCGCCAAACGCCTCTCTGTTAAAGAAATTCCCCCAGCGTCCCAGCATCTGTCCGTTTAACAGGGCAAGCGCGATCGTATCAAAAATCTGGGGCGCACTCAAATGCTTGATCTTCGCTGCAATGATCACAGTCAGTACTGCTGCAATCACACCGCCGTAGATTGCAAGACCGCCTTCCCGGATATTCAAAATTTCCAGAAGATTGTCTTTGTACATATCCCAGGAAAAGAGCACATAATATAATCTTGCTCCGATGATCCCGAATACAACACCGAACATTCCCATATCCAGATAACTCTCCGGATCCTGTCCGGTACGCTTCGCCTCTGATGTCGCGATCACAAAGCCCAGAAGGATCGCCGTGCCGATGATGATTCCGTAATATGCGATCTCAAATCCAAATACCGAGATTGTCTTTCCGACATGTTCCAAATGGATTCCCAGATGGGGAAAACTAATATCATAGTGCATGCTTCCTGCCTCCAATTATTATACGTTAAAGCGGAATACGATAATATCTCCGTCCTGAACTACATACTCTTTTCCTTCCAGTCTTACCAGACCTTTCTCTTTGGCAGCCGCATGTGTTCCGCATGCCATCAGATCATCATAACTTACCACCTCCGCACGGATAAATCCACGTTCGAAATCTGTATGGATCTTTCCTGCTGCCTGAGGTGCCTTTGTTCCCTTTGTGATCGTCCATGCACGGCACTCCTGCTCTCCCGCTGTCAGATAGCTGATCAGTCCGAGCAGATGATAACTTGCTTTGATCAGTTTTTCCAGACCGGACTCCTCCAGACCAAGATCATCCAGGAATAACTTTTTCTCATCCTCATCCAGCTCTGCGATCTCCTGTTCAATCTGTGCGCAGACTACAAATACTTCACAGTTCTCTTCTGCTGCGTATTCCCGCACTTTCTGTACTCCGGCATTGTCTGCACCGTCATTTGCCAGATCGTCCTCTGTCACATTTGCCGCAAAGATCACCGGCTTGTATGTCAGAAGATTGTAGCTTGTCAGCCACTCCTGTTC
>ENA-OQJN01000421-OQJN01000421.1-human-gut-metagenome-genome-assembly--contig:-NODE-421-length-17958-cov-2.879031_pt1 | contig 17958 bp, 21 predicted proteins | sample MGYA00242610_ERZ504777 | MGnify/ENA primary metagenome ERZ504777 (study PRJEB26092, sample SAMD00036350) | human gut metagenome | host: Homo sapiens | study: EMG produced TPA metagenomics assembly of... | reverse complement strand
TAATAGTACCGTAAGCGCTTCATTGCCTCTTACCAGCTCAGTTTCATACCACTCACCGTTCTGACGAACTTCGGTGTGCTCCGCCGGCTCTGCCAAACGTTGCCATTTTAATTGCGCAATCACCATTGAACGGGGTAATTCTTTATCAGCTTCAATCATAGCCTTAAATAACTCACGCATTTTGGAGCCCCCTCTTTCGCAAATCTACTTAAAATTATATTAAATTCATGCTTATTCGTCAACTACGCGCCATTCTCATTGTTAACAAATAAAGCCTTTCCCAAAGTGTACTCAAAAGCTGTGAAGTACTTACTTTGAAAAAGGCTTTTTGTTACAATGTTTTAATCAATTCCTGTAAATAGGTACGGAATGAATCTTTGCAATGTTCACTGCGCAAGCCATATTCCACGGTGGCTTCCAAATAGCCAAGGCGGTCACCTATATCATAGCGACGGCCTTCGTATTCTAAGGCATATACGTCACTCTGCAATGCGGCAAGGCCATCGGTAAGCTGCAATTCACGCCCGGCGCCAAGCGGAGTATTTTCCAACACCCCAAAAATCTCAGGTGTCAAAATATAACGCCCCAAGACAGCCAAATTAGATGGTGCCAAATCGCGTGACGGTTTTTCAACCAAGCCATCCACTTTATAAATATGAGGCTCAATTTCATGCCCTGCTACGATACCATAGGAACTTACCTTTGTTTCCGGTACGCGCTGAGTGCCAAGAATCGTGCCGCCCATACGCTCATGACAATCTATTAATTGCTTTAAACAAGGTTTTTCAGGGTTATATACCACATCATCACCCAGTAATACGGCGAACGGTTCATTGCCTACAAAAGCTTTGGCGCAAAGAATGGCATCACCCAATCCACGCGGTGCTTTTTGACGAATAAAGTGAACCCGAATATCCGCCAAGGAACGAACCATGGCCAACTGTTTTTTCTTGCCCTGCTGCTGTAACAACTGTTCCAATTCAACACTGGTATCGAAATGATCTTCAATGGCTCGTTTATTGCGCCCCGTAATAATTAAAATCTCTTCAATACCGGAAGCCAATGCTTCTTCCACAATATATTGAATCGCCGGTGTATCAACAATCGGTAACATTTCTTTAGGCTGTGCTTTGGTCGCCGGTAAAAAACGTGTACCGAAGCCGGCGGCCGGAATAATAGCTTTGCGTACTTTGCCCATGTTTGAAAGACCTCACTTTTTTCCGTCATAATAATGATTAAGAGTAATTATGAAGCCATGCCATAGGGCACAGCTTCATAACCTAAAACATCTATACTTCGTTCAATTACTAGAAATCTTTAGCAACTACCGTATAAGACCATTTTTTCTGTTTAGACTGATATGTGAGCCACCCTTCAAAGGAGTGCATATCACGATGCCAAGTATAGTCTACATAACGCAACTCACCGGACTGTACATCACGTTTCGTAGTAATCGTAAATGTATCCAAACGAGTCAGGCGGAAGAAGCCCCACGTAAAGTTATGAAGAATGCTTCACGGTCAAACGGATATGGCGAATTATCTTTCGGATCAATATTATTCTGACGATAACCGGCAAATACGTTAACTCGTGAATTTATTCGCCAATTCGTATTACCGCCCCAGTACGGCATGCTGCGAATATGGTCGTTATAGCCATAGTAATCACGCTGATAGCCGGCAAAGAAACGTAAATTGGCATTTTTAGCCAATTTAATTGTATCATGGCTTACTTCACCAAAGTACATGTAGTGACTGCCCTTGATGTAATCTTCTTTCCAATAACCGGCCGTAGCACCGCCACGAACAGTAAACGGCGTATCGCCAATATGGTACACATTGGTATATACGGAGAATTCCGGTTTCTTTTCTACCCAAACGGTACGGGCATTTAAAGTGGCCGATTCACGGCTCACGCCGACCGTAGCAACGCCCCAAGGCAAGTAATGACGATAACCGTAACTTGGCTTAAAGCCTTCCTTGGTCATCCACTGATAACGGAAGAACAATTCACCGTCATCACCAACCGGATATTTAAGACCGCCCTTCAAGCCGAAACCATCGTCGCTGGAATACGTCGGTCTTGGAATCAAGTCAAACACACTAAATTGACCTTGACGATCATTGCGAAGGGATACTACATATTTCTTCGTACTCATGATTTTACCGTTTTTAATAAACAGCTTGGCATCATGAATAATGGCTTTATCCCCCGGATACACTTCAATGGTGCTGCCTTCAATACGATAATCGGGCACACCTTTATAGGCCATAGCATGTTTGGTAGTAACCCAGCCTTTGGTAATAAGGCCCTGATTACCGTCGAATTCTGCTTTTTCAGCTTTCACATAGTATGGTTCTACATAGCCGATAACATCAGGTGCCGTCATAGCATTAGTGCCGCTGTTAAATACTAAATCTTGGCCCCGTAAGTCCTTAGTGGCCCCTTTATTTTCCAGGTAATGAAACTCACCATCCGTCGTATACTCTTGGGATTTAGTATTACCTAACAGCTTTTCACTATGAATTTCACGACTGCCCTGATAAGCATCTACTTTACCGACAGCCACAACATTGCCGGTAGCACTGCTGTAATACATGCTGTCCGCATCAACTTTAACAGGTAACTCACTGTCATTTACCGTGGTCACCGGCTTACCGCGACGGACTACACGAATAAGACCGCCATCGGACTCGCCCATATTAGCGATGGTTACCGGATTGGAATCGGTTGCAACATCTTGAGCATTTTCATAAACAAGGCCTCTATTATCGGCCGCCTGCACGGCTAATAAAGGCATAGCGACTAAAGCGGCACCCAATGCATACTTAGCCTTTTTCATTACCATCTTTTACCTACCTCATCTTCACTGGATTAGTTGCGTTTTACAACAATTATTGGTTGTGATTGTGATACATTCGTTTGATCCGCAGTGTCAGCACTTGCTTCTTCCACTTCACCATTGTCCTCAGAATCGCCATCTTCTACCGTTGCCGCTGAATCATCGGACTCTTCCACTACCTTCACCGGTGTATCTTCGTCTTCATAAGAGTCGGCCGGAACTAAGGTTACCGGTTCCGATGCATCACCTAATGTATAGTCATCATAGGAATCTTGGGAACTTGGATCGCTGGAATTATGAGCCTGGCCATCACCGCCTACGACAATCCCCTGTACGGTTACCAATTCTTGTGGCTGCACATAAATTGTAGCCCCTACAGGCAAGTCGATATTCTTACCCTTTACAAAGAAACCGCCTACTAAACCGACAGGACCCAATAATACGGCACCGGCTACAGAGGCGCCGGCTGCTTTCAATTCCTGCTGCGTACGAGCTTTTGCTTCTTCCCCTTGAATAGCTGTAAATTCAGTGCCATCCAATGCCGGAACTTTATCAAACATCAAATCTAATTTACCGTTACGACCAAAAGAGGAGGCTTTTTTAAGTTCGGAAATATGACCTTCCCCAACAGTACCTGCCGGTACCAATAAGATATTACCGTCCATCAGATCTTCCGACACGGTAAAGCTGAAAGTATCACCCAGTTTGCTGGTAGCCGTATTAATCGGCGTATTCAAAGTTACGGCAAATACTTCCGTGCTTGGTGCCGAGCCTACTTGAGACGTCAATTTCAAAGGTGCTCCGTTAATCGTTTTGGCTAAGGCATTAATTCGTGTGTCCAAGGCACCGGTACTGATACGACCGGTTACACTGCGTTCCAATTGTTCCACACGAGAAACTAAGGAACCGTTGCCCACTTTATTCTGGTAATGCCATTCCAACATGGATAATTCTTGACTTACCGATACTTTACCACGCGTATTGCCATCGATGGAATTATACAAGGAATCAACTTGTGAATTTAAAGTACCGGAAGAATCTCTACCATAAACGGTCTGACTAATCTGCTGCACACGATCCACTAAAGCCCCAACCTGCGTGGAACCATATACTGTATTTTCTAAGGCATCGGTTTTCTCTAATACGGTTTCCGGAGCCGCCCATACCTGACCGGTCATAAGCGCTGCTACCGCCAACGTAAGCATGTGTTTTTTCATACATCCTCCAAATAAACAAGACTTAACCTATTATTGAATGCTATTCGCCTCAATGCGTATTAAACAATATGATTAAATTTTGAGGTCAATAATAGCGGATACGCCAACCCCTTGAATACGGGATGCATTAACAGGGTTCTTGCTGTCGATAGGCACTAAACCTTTTACACGAGCTACATTATTAAAGCTGGCTTCCAACTGAGCTACCGCTTCAACGCGCTCTACTTCGGAAGCAGGACCCGTTACCTGAGCCGCCCCGATGTAACCGTTCGTACCTACACTGACAATCGGCACAACCTTAGTCGTATAAGTAGTGCTCAAGTTATTCTGAGCTAAAATTTTATTTAAAAAATCATTAATCTGGCCGCCGAAGCGATCAACTAAGATGCCCACGCCGCCGACTTTTAAAATGCTGCCTAAATTCAAGCTGAATGCTTGCGTCGTATTTACTAATGCACCGGTAGAAAGTGTTGCAATGGAAACGGCCATAACCGTTGCCAATAATTTCTTTTTCATATCTATGTCCTCCTCTATCGTATACATAATTAGCGGTTTATACTGATGTTATTATATCACAAATCAAAGCCTTTGTCCTTGTATAAGCGCCGTAAATACGCCATTCATTTTATAATTCATCATTTTTTTATATGCTAATACACTCTATTTTAAAGTGCATTATACTTATGTCTAAATTTTTATATGCTGCCATACACCACTTCTAAAACGCCAACCGGAAAATGCCGTACGCATACTCTGATCAATTAAAAGAGCTATCCATGCACCATACAGACCGAATCCCCAAGTAAAACAAAGGAGATATGTAATAATCGGTCTGAAAATAGCAATAACAAAGAGCGAATATTTCATAACATAGAAATTATCGCCCGCCCCTTTAAGGACGCCGGAATATACTAATTGTAAAGCCTGCGGGAAGCTGGCAAAAGCCATGAGAATCATAATATCCGCCCCCAGCTGCCAAACCAACCTATCTTGGGGTGAAAAATATCAAATACTACATTGCGTAAACCAAAATACAAAACAAAGCCGATTACCGAAATAATAAGAGCGATGCGAACACCGATTTTGCCGTAAGCCTCGGCTAAGTCAGGTCGTTTTTTCCCCAACGATTGCCCCGTATAAGAAGCACCGGAATAACTTAAACCCATGGCAAAATAGTAAAAAATATCAATCAAATTCATACAAATATGATGTGTTGCCAACGCCACTACACCTAATGACGCCACCATTTTGGTATACGCAAACATACCAAAACGTTCAAAAGCCTGCTCACCCAAAGAGCTGCCACCGATATAATAAATACCCTGTAAGATTTCACGATTGAATATCCAACTGCCCCGATGCCACGACAAATGGGAGTCTTTCGCATGAATTGCATATAACAAAAGAAAGAAGATTAAGGTGTAGCTCGTCATAGTGGCTATCCCGGCTCCTTTGATGCCAAGCGCCGGAATCGGTCCCAGACCGTAAATCAAGGTAAAACTCATAACTACATTAAGCACATTACCGATGGCATTAGCTTTAAAAATAGCCTTCGTGTTACCCACGCCGATTAATGCCGCCCCCAGCATAACACCTAAGGCCGAAAAGAAAAGCCCGATAATGATGAATTGACCATAGGCAACGGCCTCATCAATATAAGAAGCCTGAGCTCCGGCAAACGTTAAAATAGGATTTAACAGATAAAAACAAATACACAACAAAGGCACGTAAAACAATACGGTCAATAATACCCCTTGTTTTAGTACGGAGTTCATCGTTTCATAATCCTCTTCCCCTTTGCGTCTTGCCACAATGGCTGTAATCGCAATCGCTGCGGAACGGACAAAAAACGAGCATCACCATAAGCGGTTGACTCATAATCCCTACGGCCGCCAAAGCATCGGCTCCAAGAGCTCCTACCATAGCCAAATTGATGGCTGTCATAAGTTGCAACAACAACCCCTGCATCGTAGCCGGCCAAGCTACATCAATATATTCTTTATAAATTTCTTTTGTTGTCGGCACCGGTCCCAAACGTTTCGCCGGCGGCAAAATATAATCAATCCCAAATCGTCCCGCTAGTCCTAATAACATGACAACTCCTCTTTTTCAAAAACCATGCTAAACCCACTCGCTATAAAAAAACACTCCTAAACAGAGGTCAAGGCCCTTGCCTAGGAGTGTTTATTAACTCGCATTTAATTATACACAGGATTCGTCAATTCTCATAGACCGACTATAGGTCTTAATTTGTCTTATTGAGGCAACGAAATGATGTCAGTGAAGATATCGCCTGCTTTTTTAATGATTTGTTCGTTACCCATAACGCTGATATGACTATCTTTCATAACCGAAGCTACCACTTCAGCCAAAGCTTTAATATCGCTCTGACGGGTCGCAATTACCTGTTCGCGCAAACGTTCCGCATCTTCAGGCGTTGCTTCACCGAAATATTCGCTCATAGCGCGCGGTCCGCGTAAAGCCGGTGTCAACGGAATATCAAGGCCACTCATGGTACCGATAATATACTTGCGCATTTCACGGTCGGAAATATCAAATTTCGCAAGATATTCGCTGAGCTCGCTGTATACTTTCAATGTTTCCGTCAAGTTCGGATCGCGATAACTGCAAAGTACAAAGTTACCATTGTTGTAGAAGTTTACGAAAGCACCATAGGCCCCCCCCTGAACACGGATACGCGTCCACAAGTAGTCATAACGCAAGATGACTTCCAACACCTTCATGGCACCGCCTGGTTTGAAACCATGGTCACGGAAGTTACCGCCTTGAGCTACGTACTGAACCTTACCGGAGGTAACAATACCTTCGTTAACATATTCCTTCGTAAGTTTCAAACCCTTAGCTTCAACAGCTTCATTCGGCCACTGTGGCAATACTTCGGTAAGCAATGTTTTGAAAACTTCAAATTCATGAGCTTCCCCGACGAAGTTGATATCCACATTAGCAGGGCGGAACAATTTAGCCGCTACGGCTGCCAATTTTTGTGGCAATTCTTGAAGCGCTTTTTCATCAGCAGCTAACGCTGCCAACTGTTCAAAATAACCGAGGTTAGCGGCATCACGGAATTTACCGAGTTCCGAAATCTGAGCAATGACACGATTCATTACAATGGTATGACCGCGACGGAATGCATCGGTATCCCAAATGGCTTTCGTTTCTTTAATGAGCTCGGTCAAACGATTTACATCGGTATAGTCAGTCTTCGTAACCAATTCAGACACAATGCGTACCAAAGCATCCAATTTAGTGTGTAACGCTTTGGCTCGTACGATAAATAATGGCGTAAACGCATCGCGCTGATTATATTTCGTGAAATCGGAGATGCTGGCACTGAAACCGCCGAGGTTCATATTAATTTCCTTGGCAATTTCGTTGTAATCATGCTCGGTAGTATTCACACGGGAAATAAGATCGCTCAACAAGTTAGCATAGAACAATTCAGACTCATCAAGGCAATCTAAATGGAAATAGAAGCTGGTATAGTTAATCCCTTTAGCCTGAGTCGGTACGAAATGCAAGTTCGCATCACCCAGTTTGCTATCGATACGTTCCACTCGTTCTACTTTAGGGGATAAATCGCTGAGTTCCAATAATGGAATGGTAGCCAACGCTTCTTCCGAATCCGGTGCCGCCTGACGTGCTTTAAGGGCTTTGGTCTGTGCCACAATCGCTTCGATTTCAGCTTCGGTCATGTTAGCTTTAATTCTTTTAGCTGAGCGCGTTCCGCTTCTTCTTTCTTTTCCTGCAAACCTTTTTCCGGATAAATGGAAACGAGAGCTTTATGCTGATTCTTAAGCAAGCCGCGTTCGATTAACTCTTCAAAATAACCATTGGTAAGTCCTTCACGCAACTGTGTTAACGCCTCTTCATAACGCAATGCCTGAATCGGATCTTTGTCGTAATTCCATTGATCCATAACGCGAATACCGTAAGCCAAACCAATCGGACGACCCCCAAAATCGGCTTCGCGCAAAGCGAATTCCGTAATATTAAGGGATGCTTCCAATAAGCTCTTATCAAGGCCTTCCTTCACAAGTCGCGCAAGTTCCGATTCCACCAATTCCTGAACGCGCGCCTGTTCCTTCATTTCAGAACCGCTAACCGTTACATTCCAAATCGGCTGACGCACACTGTCTAGGAAATAACCGCTAATATCGCTGCCTACACCGGCTTTAACGAGTTTTTCCTTAAGTGGTGCTGCCGGCGAAGTCAATAAGGCATGGGTCAAAATATCAAGCCCTAAGCTGTCCACCACAGACATTTCCGGCATTACATAGGTAAGGGCATGCATAGTCTTGCCGCTTTCGCTCTCTTCCGTACCAATGCTGTACGGGTAGGCTGTTACTTTACCCTCAGCAAATGGTTTTTGCAAGGTAATTTCGGAATCAACCGTAATGGCATCAAAGTTTTGCAAATATTCATCGTTGATGAACTTTAATTGTGCTTCAATGTCCATTTTGCCGTACAAGAAGATGTAGCTGTTGGACGGATGATAATATCTGCTGTGAAAACCTTGGAAATCTTCATAGGTCAAATCAGGAATATTATCAGGATTACCGCCGGAATCAACGCCATAGGTCGTATCCGGGAATAAATCCGCCATCATGTGGGTTTCCAAAATGGAATCCGGCGAAGAATATACACCTTTCATTTCGTTGTATACAACGCCTTTATAGGTCAATTCATCGTCCGCATTATCCAATTTCATAATGCCAACCTTCTTGCATGACGATTTCTTTGTCAGTCGCTACGCGTAGGGTAAAAAACAGCATCCAAGTACACATCCATTAAATTATGGAAATCCTTGTCATTCTTGCTGGCCACGGGATACATCGTTTTATCCGGATAGGTCATAGCATTCAAGAATGTATTAAGGGAGCCTTTAACGAGCTCTACAAATGGCTCTTTCAAAGGGAATTTACGTGACCCGCAAAGTACGGAATGCTCCATAATATGGGCCACCCCGGTGCTGTCCTTAGGTGGTGTGCGGAAAGAAATGGAGAACACTTTATTCGTGTCGTCCGCATCAATGTATAATAAACGGGCGCCGGACTTCTCATGGCGAAGCAAATAAGCTGTGCCGCTGATTTCCTGAACAGTCTCAATGCGCTCTACTTTAAAACCGCTATAGATATTTTGTTCTTTCATAGAAAAACTCCTTTATCATTATTTTATATTAAGCAATTAATTGATAATAATTAACTTCTCGGGCACTCAAATAAACTGTGCACAATTTATATTATACTAAAGATGAGTAAGATTTTCAAAATAAAACAGACTTTCTTAGGTTACTTCTATATAACCTAAGAAAGTCTGTTTATTGATAAGTTTAATAAGCCCTGACAGCCGCGCTAATAATTGCTATTGAACACTATTAACCGCGATTGCCGATAACTAAATTATCATGAATAGCACGAATCGCATCTTTTACGCGATCTTCCGCAATCAAGCAAGTAATGCTGATTTCAGAGGTACTGATAATTTCAATATTAATATTTTCTTCGCCCAAAATGCCGAACATCTGAGCAGCTACGCCCGGTTCACCAAGCATACCGGCACCGACGATGGATACTTTGGCCATTTTTTCATTAATGACATATTCTTCCATCTTCGTTTCCGCTTTAAGGCCGTCCAACACTTCACGAGCCAATACGACATCATCCAATGTAATGGTGAATACGATATCCGTCTTCTGATCTTCCACAGTACGAATGCTCTGCACAATCATATCCACATCAACATTTTTATCTGCCAAACTTTGGAAAATATGATGGGCAATGCCCGGTTTATTTCAACGCCTACCACTGAAACTTTCGCCACATTGGTATCGTCAGCCACGCCTTGGATTACATGTTCATTTGCTTTCATTGTATAGTCCTCCCGAATAATGGTTCCCTCATTGTCACTGAATGTAGAGCGTACATGAATCGGCACGCCGTAACGGCTCCCCATTCTACGGCACGAGGCTGCATAACCACCGCCCCCAAGCGAGCCATTTCAAGCATTTCACCGTACGTAATTCATCCAATTTAACCGCATTCGGTGCAATTCGAGGGTCGGTCGAATACACCCCCTTCACATCGGTGAAGATTTCACATACATCCGCCTGCATTGCCCCCGCTAATGCAACGGCTGTCGTATCGGAACCACCACGTCCGAGAGTCGTAATATCACCACAATCGGTAATCCCCTGGAAGCCGGCAACAACCACTACGTTACCTTCATCAAGGGCTTTAAATACACGTTTCGGATCGATTGTCAAAATGCGACCTTTCCCGTGATTATCACTGCTCAAGATACCGGCTTGAGCGCCCGTCATGGAAACGGCCGGTTGCCCTTTTTCCATAAATGCCATAGCCACCAACGCAATGGATACTTGTTCCCCTGTCGATAACAGACGGTCCATTTCGCGACCAAACGGTCTCGATGTAACAGCGCGTGCTAATGACACTAAGTCATCAGTCGTATCGCCCATAGCCGATACAACGACTACAACGCGGTCTTCCGGCTGTTTGTCACGCAAAACGCGGTTGACTACATTGTAAATTTTCTCCGGTGAAGCCACAGAACTGCCACCGAACTTCTTAACAATTAACGCCACTATGCATCCCTCTTTATCTCTAAAAATACTATAAAATATATAAAGATACTCTATCATAAAAAAGGCTCTTTAGTGTAAAAGCCATAAAAAGCCTTTAATCTTCATCTAAAAGACAAGTTCACTAAAAAAGTACTGAGTCCACATACATTTCAGCCGTTTTTACACCGACCGCAATGGTTCTCCCTCCTTGATTAGCCTTCTATTCTGGTCTTAATATCTTCAACCTGAGCTAACAGCTCATCGAGGCTGAAATAACCGGCGCGACGTGTAATTTCCTTGCCATCCATATACACAACAATGGCCGGCACCGTGAAAACACCTTGCTGAGCCGCCTTAGCCGGCTCTAATTCCACCGATACATAGCTGTACTCAATACCTTCCTGTTCCTTCACCCAAGCGCCCAGCTTCGTCTCTAAAGCGCCACAAGGCTGACATGTGTCGGAACCGTACTGCACGATTGAAATCATAGGCCTCTCCTTTCTCTCCTTTCATTATATACAATATAACGTAGTATTAATAATCTAAAAACTTTCTGACTTCGCATTTCAAAATCACTTGCTATCAAAAGCTTCCGGTTCTTAATAATGCAAATCTACTTCAGCGCGATAAAAGACGCACACGCAATAAAAAGGGGTTGTAAGCAAAACATGAGCTAAAAACTCAATTTCGTTACAACCCCTAATAGCTTTCGTTTACGCTGTTATTGACAACGAAGTAAATCGGAAAAAGTTATTATTGAACAACGATATCTTTTTCAGATTCCCATAAGCCGTGGATATTGCAGTAAGAAGTAGCAATCAATTTACCAGATTTTTTGAAGGATGCTACAACAACACCGGCTGCTTCTGCATATACAGGGCCTTCGTTGGCACCGGCAGCGGCTTCACCATGTACGTTGAATTCGAGGCGAGCTACTTCGTAAGGAAGCGTAGTGCCTTCTTCAACATAGTATAATTTGATCCAAGAAATATGATGTTCAGTTGTGTTTGGATGCGCAATGTCTTTGCCTACTTCCAATTCAATGTGAACTTTTTCACCTGCTTTAACTGTATCAGGTGCGGTAATTACAGGAACGTGTTTTTCATTCTTGAAATCTGCGGATTTTACATAGTTTGTTACTGCCATTGATATAACCCCCTTGGTCATAAAAAATATATCCTATAAGAACTTTCTTATAGTAAAAATTAATAATAACTCTCTATAAGTTAATTATATCCATTTACCTCGATTTTTTCAAGCACGAAATACTAATTTTTTCGATTTATAAACATGCCTTTGACATGAATTTTACTAAAACTCAATGCCCCTGGCTGCTTTGATGCCCTGTTGATAAGCATGCTTAACTACGCGCATTTCCGTAACGGTATCGGCCATGGCAACGATCTCCGGCTTCGCATCGCGCCCGGTAAGAACCACATGAAGGCGCTCCGGTTTGGTTTTCAATAAGTCCACAACCTGTTCAACCGGCAATAAGCCAAATTTTACGGCATAGTTGATTTCATCAAAAATTATGAGGTCCCATTTATCGGACATCACTTCTTCCGTCAACATCTGCCAGGCATTATCAGCCGCTGCCCGATGAGCTTGTAAATCAGCCTCCGAAGTTTCTTTATTGTGAAAAACAAAGCCTTTACCCATAGGGCGAATTTCGATAGGCATACCGGCCTTTTGTAGCGCTTCTATTGCTTTCAGTTCACCATAGGCTTGACCGCCCTTAATAAACTGTAAAATCAGCACGCGATAACCATTGCCAACGGCACGCAAAGCAACCCCTAAAGAGGCCGTTGTTTTGCCCTTGCCGTCACCGGTATTGACCAGAATGAGGCCTCGACTAGGCTTAGCCGTCGCAGTTGCAGCCGCTGTAGTTGCACCCGTGGTAGTTGCGTCCGCCATAGTGGCAACCGACATAGCTTCAGCCGTCGTATTGGATTTTAACACTTTATCAGTCATCCTAAGCCTCCTTGGCACGATAGGCCTTGGCAGCCGCCACAAAACGTTCCGCCGCCGCTTCATTACCGGCAAAGTTTAAATGCAAATAGCTGGCCAATACATTGTCTTTGCTGTAACCGCCTTTATAAGACTGCAATTTGCGGCCCCCTTCGAAATGAAAAGCCCACGGGAATTCAGCTTCGGTAATCTGCGGTGACAATTCCATCGTAGAAAAATGGAACTCATGACCACGCAAAGATTCATCTTTAGGTGCCAATAAGGTATCCCCTAAAGCCGTAGCCGTTACATAGCCAACTTTTTGTAATTTAGCCTGCATGACTGTCTTAGCCGGCACAAGGCCAACCATAGGACGGGTAATATTTTCAAAATCGGTAACCGACTCGCAAAGATACATGAGACCACCGCACTCCGCGTAAATCGGCATACCGTCAGCGGCTGCATCCCGTATAGCCGCCATGAGGCCTGTATTTTCGCTAAGTGTTTCGAGGAACATTTCCGGAAAACCGCCACCAAAAAGCAAGGCATCTACATCAGGTAACGTTTTATCGGTAAGCGGGCTGAAGTAAACCAAATCCGCCCCTTCCGCCGCCAAAGCCTGTAAGCTGGCCGGATAATAGAAAGAAAACGCTTCATCATAGGCTACCCCGATGCGAGCTTTTGGCCCCGTCACTTCTTTTGCGGTCAATTCCGGCACAATCAAGGTTGGCGCCGCCGTGGCTAAGTTAGCCAATGCATCCAAGTCGACACTAACCTTTACAGCTTCGCGAATCGTCGTCAACGCCGATTGCGGATCCGTTTCCGTCACCGGCGTAAGACCTAAATGACGTTCCGGCGAATGCATCCGTTCATCGCGCCGAATGGCCCCGATAACGGGAATCCCCAAGCGTTCCATAGCTGTACGAATCATATGCTCATGATTGTCGGAGCCGATGCGGTTGAGCAAGACGCCCGCCAAATTAACGGCCGGGTCATACTCTTTAAAGCCCTTGGCAATCGCTGCCGCACTTTCGCCCATAGCTTTACAATCAATAACCAAAATAACCGGTGCATCAAGCGATTTAGCGATTTCTGCGGTGGAGCTCACGCCTTCACGGCCGCCGTCATAGAGGCCCATAACGCCTTCCACAATCACCAAATCCGCATCCCCTGCCATACCGGCAAAGAAAGGCTTCATTTTATGGGGCGGTACCAACCATGTGTCTAAATTGTAACAATCACGACCGCTGGCCAGTTTTATGAAAACCGGGGTCAATATAGTCAGGGCCCACTTTAAAAGCTTGCACGGCCTTGCCCTGCTCGTGATACGCCGCCAATAAACCGGCTACAATGGTCGTTTTACCTACACCGGAATTTGTTCCGGCGATGACAACTCTCGGAATAGCATATGATTTCATAGTCTTAGCGATCCTTACGCTTAGCCAATACAGTGGATAAATAGTTTAATTTCAAATCAGCCGGTAACTCATCGAGACCGCGATATACTTCTTCGCCATCAAGACCAACACGACTGATCATTACAGCATCATCAGCCATATCGTGTTTTTTCAAAACTTCCTGAACTTCGTGGAAATTGCGATATACTTTCATGATTACCGCATCATCGGCAACTGCTAATACTTTGTCGATTTTCTCTTTAGGTGCTGTAGCCGGCACAATAGCCAACACTTCTTCCTTTTCTACAATCGGATAACCTAAATGGGAACCGATAGCACAGAATGCGGTTACGCCCGGAATTGTTTCGATTTCAAAACCGGTGTTTTCAATCAAACGATATACATACATATACGTACTGTAGAACATTGGATCGCCCAAAGTAAGGAATACTACATTCTTACCGGCTTCCAAATAGCTGAGGATGATTTTTTGGCTTCCTGCCAACCTTCAGCCTGCGCATTGTCATCAAGCACCATTGGGAACACAACCGGCACGATTTCCGTATGTTCCTGGATATACGGTTTAGCAATGTTGAGCGCTACGGAACCGTCTTTCTTTTCGGTTTTTGGCGTAATAATAATATCCGCTTCGCCTACAATACGAGCTGCTTTGACAGTCATTAATTCCGGATCTCCGGGACCTACGCCGATACCAAATAATTTACCTTTCATGATAAACTCCTTTTCTTAACACTTGATAACAAAACTATCTTGAAATTGAATCTTGCTTAGATAATACTTTCTTATTGTATGCGTTACTTGCCGCAAAGAGCAAGTATTTTTATTTAATCTTAGGAATACTCGGCCGATGGGAACTGCGTTTTTCATAGCGCCCGGCCATGGCATCTTTTAAGTGGTCTGCGAATATTTCCTGAACACCGCGATACTCACCAAGTCCCTTCAAATGACGTACCACTTCAAAGCCTGCTTCTTCCAACATGGATTGTACACTGTCATCTTCATCGCCGAAGATATCGTTTAAGGCATGATCACCGGCCACTAAAAGAAGGGGATGCACCTGAATGCGTCCCGGCCGTTTCCCGTCAAGCCATTCCCACGGAATAACCGTATCCTCCAATTCGGGGAAGCATTCCAAGGTCGTCACACGAACATTGGTATGACCGGCACGCCACAATTTCAACTGTAACGCGGCATACGCCGTGTTACCTACGCTCATGCCACCATGACCGACCAATAACAGACCTTCTTCTGCCGGTACATTAAGTTTTTTATAAAATTCTCAATGAGTGCTTCATAGTCATCAGGTCGTTCTTCCTGACCGATAAAATACAGTAAAGGGCGTCCCATAGCAATGTGTTTCAAAGAACCTTGTCCTTCATAAGCCATTATATTGGCTTTCAATTTATCAAATTCTTCGCCGCCAATCATATGAAGCGGTTGCACCGCAATGGATTCATAGTCTTCAGCAATTAAGGCCTCAATGGCACTCTGCTCCGTATCGATTTCTTCGCCCCGTTCACGCAAACGTTTAACAATAATGCGTGAAGTAAAAGCTAAACGAACTTCATAGTCTTTAAACTCTTTTTGATAAAATCCACAACCGGATCGATTTGATTGATCCGTGCCGTTGGCACCGTAGTGCCAAAAGCGACTACTAAAACAGCTTGCTTCATACACCCTCCTTTAAAAAAAACGGTCCCCAAAACGAGGACCGTTAGTATGTAATTTTAACGTATTAAACAGCCATACTCGAGCGGTTTACGCTTTCCGTCTTAGCCTGCTGATGCGCCTGCTGTTTACGCTCAATCATGCGAATGGACTGGGCTAAATGTTTTAAGAATAACTCTTGAATAAACGGGTTTTCACCTAAGCCTTCATTCCAAATAGAAACACCATAGCCTTCTTCAGTAAGCAAAGTAGCTACGGAATCGGAACGATCGCCACCTAAGAAGTCCATCAAATGTTCTGAGCCGATAAGCGCCAACGGCACTACCAAAACTTCTTTATGATCTAAGCGTTCCAATAAAGATAAAGCCTGTTTGAAATTAGGGAATCCATTCGATGTAAACACCGCCACATTTTGGCCGTTACCGTATAAGCATTTTAACTGCAAAGCACTGAATTCCAATTGATTTTGGCCGTTTGCCATAAGCAAAATGGATTTATTCAAGGCGCGAATATTCACGTGCTTCATAATGGCATCAATGGTAGCCACATAATCATCGGCATAGTTTTTACACCTAAAGAACTTAAGAGTGGCTTACCTACGTGAATGCGCATGGCGTTTCGTTCAGTATTATAGGTAAATGCGGCAATAGCTTTACGCATCTTTTGATAACATTGATCGGCTACCAAGGCAAATGGTAAAACAAATACATCGCGGACGCCGGTATTCTTAAATTCAGCCAACACGGCTTCCAAAGATTGTACCGGTTTTTCATATTTTTCATTCCACTTCTCCACCAGCGCATCCGCCAAAAAGACACGGCGAATTACTGCATCGGGATATGCTTTTTTAATCTTTGCTTCCATTATGCCTACGGATTTCTCTACGGCTTCGCCGTATATTGAACCGAATGTCGCTAAGATAATACCCTTTGTACTCATTTTATAAATCCTCCGATATCAAAAATACCTCTAAACTTATACCATAATCGAACCTCTTAATCTGACAAAAATCTGTCATATTTCACATTATCGAATACATTCGAAATACATGTTGATTATTCTTCGTTGGTATAATGATACGTTAGATTTTATTTTTAGTCAATGAGAATTTCTCTCATTTTCAAACTTATCAATGATTATCAATGATAAATCGGAAATTTAATTATATTTTCATCAACTATATTTATCTTTACCGATTCACTTCTATTTTCATCGATTTAAAGAGAATTTATATCCCATTACTATTACAAAGAATACTACTTGCTTACAGGTATTATATTAATAATTCAGATAATACTATACCAATCACGGTCTACGATTGATACAGATAACATCTAATAATTAATATTCCTCATTCATGAATTTTTATACATCAAGTTTCTTAATTTAGTCATTCATTCAATCAAAAAGCAATGTATTGTTACGCCTATAATTGATAATAATTATGGTTGCGAGAACACGCGCGGTGCTGCTACTTCAAAAATCTCAGCAATCATAGGTAAAAATTTGCCTTCAATTAACGTACGTTTACGTTCGCTTTTAGTAATTAACCACAATTGTTTGCAATTATAGGTAATGCGCAATAAGCTGTTAATATATTCGTTAAAATCCTCTTCGCCCATGGCGCTTTTAAGAGCTAATAATTTGGAATGTAAAGGTTCACCTTGATACTCTTCACGTTCCAATACAGGCGTAAATGCCACTTCATATACCGATTCCGATAGTTCATTAGGACCGGCACCATTTGTAAATTGATCCATACGATGGACCTCCTTTGTTAATATATAGCTATTTATCATAAAGCACATTGCCCTATGATGAACACCATTCTCTATTCATAGTACCAAACTTTGACTCCTTTGCCTATGTGTAATCAAAAAAGTGTATCACAAATAACCAAAAGTTATTACTCATAAATAAGTCCCTTATTCCTAGGAGTTATATGACCCGGGTAATTTCCATTCACAGTGAGTATACCCTACCCGGTATTGCATTGACAGTGGACATTTATTCTGCTATGATGATTATCAAATGAATACGACCTTCAAGGTGCCCGACTTAATAGAGAAGAGCAGTAGAAGCTGCCGCGGTCCCGCCGCTGTAAGAGGGAGCACAATCAAAATACCACTGGAAGTTTCTGGGAAGGTGATTGTTGCGTTGAACTTGAGCCAGAAGACCTGCCTTGATGGATTGCCGATAACCCACGAAGGATGGCGAGGTTAATCAATGTCACTACCTGTACTATACACTGACCGGGAATTATTT
>ENA-OQJN01000419-OQJN01000419.1-human-gut-metagenome-genome-assembly--contig:-NODE-419-length-17991-cov-5.641402_pt1 | contig 17991 bp, 18 predicted proteins | sample MGYA00242610_ERZ504777 | MGnify/ENA primary metagenome ERZ504777 (study PRJEB26092, sample SAMD00036350) | human gut metagenome | host: Homo sapiens | study: EMG produced TPA metagenomics assembly of... | reverse complement strand
CTCCCCGTGATTTGTAGTATACCGAGTTCCCTACAAAAAGAATTATAAAGAAAAAAAGCCGGGTAGAAAACTGTTTTCATAACGTTTTGTGCCTGAGCAAAGCGAAAGGAATGGATATAAAAATGAAGAAAAACAGATGTGCACAAATGTTTGATTCAAAAATAATGTTTTTAAAAAGTAAAAATGTACCTGAAAAGAAGAAAGGTGAGGAATCAAAAGATGAATAAGAAGGCAAAGTTAAGTATGGGAAAAATCGTCGAACGTTTTTCCTATGGATGTGGAGATTTTGGATGCAATATCATCTATACGGCAATGTCAGCATTTCTTGTATTTTATTATACCGATTATGCAGGAGTAAATGCATTGGCAGTGGGAACGATTATGATGGTGTCAAGAATTTTTGATGGTATCAGCGATATCATCATGGGTGTCGTTGTAGACCGGACAAAATCCCGGTTTGGGAAGGCGAGATCCTGGATATTGCGTATGTGTATTCCGTTTGCGATATCTGGAGTATTGCTGTTTTCTGTACCGACATCGTGGACATCTACACCAAAACTGGTTTATATATTTATCACGTATAATCTCGTGTCAACGATTATTTACACTGCGATCAATGTTCCATACTCTGCGCTCAATGCGCTGATGACACAGGATCCATATGAACGGTCAGTGTTGAGTATTTTCCGAAATCTGCTTGCAACAGCAGGAACGTTACTGATCAACACATTTACATTACTGCTTGTAGAATATTTTGGAAATAATGCGTCAGCATGGACAAAAACATTCTGTGTGTTCGGTGTGATTGCGATCATAGCATTTTTATTTACGTTCTTTGGAACAAAAGAGCGTGTGGGAGCTGCGGAGTCAGCTGTGGATGAGGTTCCGTTTAAAGAAGGCGTAAAGGCGTTGTTCAAGAACAAATACTGGATGATGATGACTGGAATGCTTGCATTATTTTTCCTTATGTATTCTGTAAATGGAGGCTCTACGGTTTACTATGCGAAAGATATTTTAGGGGACAAAAATCTGGTTGGGACAATCAACGGAATTTTCAATATTGTACAAATTTGCGGAATGTTCTTTATCGCGATGCTTGTAAAACGATTTGGAAAGAGAAATGTATTTGCAATCGGCCTTGTGTTTGACATTATCGGGATGCTCGTGCTGAATTTTTCAGGCGGTTCACTTGCGATTATCATCATCTCCAGTGTGATCCGTGGTATTGGAAATGCGTGTGGAGGAGCAACCATGTGGGCGATGGTATCTGACACGATTGATTATGGCGAGTGGAAGACAGGATACCGAACAGAAGGGCTTGTGAACAGTGCATGTAGTTTTGGATATAAGATTGGAAATGGTGTTGGTTCGGCGTTGCTTGGATTGATTCTGGAAGTCGGAGGCTATGCGAATTCCGGTGCCATATTTTATATTCGGAGACAGAGAACCGTTTATCGGGTGCGTGGAAGAATTGGATAAGGCATTTAACTGGGCAGAAAAGTACGGATTACAGATATTGATAGATCTGCACACTGCACCGGAGGGACAAAATGGCTTTGACAACGGAGGTATTTGCGGAGTATGCAAATGGTCTAAAAATCCGGAAGAAGTGGAATTTGTGCTGACAGTGCTTGAACGGCTGGCAAAGCGTTACGGGGAAAGAAAAGGGCTGTGGGGTATTGAAGTGCTGAATGAACCAATTACAGAAAGTGTGTGGGAACTGTTTGATGTGCCAAACCGCTATCCGGCAGTCGACAAGGAGATGGCGGCCGGCTCCGGACCGAATACACTTGCATTTTTAAGGACATTTTATCAGGAAGCGTATGACCGCATACGAAAATATATGCCAAAAGAAAATATGTTGTCATTCACGACGGATTTGTGCTTACAGCGTGGAAAGATTTTATGCGGGAAGAAAAATATGTAAATGTTGTGCTGGATACACATCAGTATCTGATGATGGCAGAGGCAGCTGGATGCGAACAGACGATAGAAGGATACACATGCTTTGTGAAAGAACATTATGAAAAAGAAATTGAGGAGATGGAGCAATATTTCCCGGTTATCTGTGGAGAGTGGTGTCTGTTCAATTCTCTTGCATGCGGATGTGACACAAAAGGCGGGCAGAGTGTGTTAAACGGCGTGGACGGTGCAAAAGAGGAGCGATTGACTTTAGAGGAAAAGAACGCAATCTATCGGGCTGTCGCTGATGCACAGCTTCAGGCATGGCAAAAGGAAAGCGGATATTTTTACTGGAGTTATAAGCTTTTGACGGATACGGTAAATGAAAACGGATGGCTTGGCTGGGACAGCTGGGATTTAGGGCGATGTGTCGATTTTGAATGGTTTCCGACACAAAAGAAGAAATAACAAAAAGGGGGCATAAGACTATGATTTTAAATCCGATACTTCCGGGATTCAATCCCGATCCATGTATTTGCAGAAAAGGGGATGACTACTATCTGGCAGTGTCTACGTTTGAATGGTTCCCGGGAATTCCGGTTTATCATTCAAAAGATTTGAAACACTGGGAATTATATACGCATATTTTGACTGATGATGAGGCGGTTGACTTGAAAAAGCTGCCGAGTGCAAAAGGAATCTGGGCGCCTTGCCTGACTTATTGTGAAGAGGAAGATATGTTCTATGTGGTATACGGTGTGATGAATTCCATGAATGCGAGATACTTTGATGTAGATAATTTTTTGGTGAAATCAAAAGACATCAAAGGACCGTGGAGCAAGCCCGTATATCTGCATTCATCAGGATTTGATGCTTCAATCTTGCATGATGACGACGGAAAGAAATATATTGTCTCTTTGGAATGGGAGACAAGAGAAGGGTATGAAAAACCGGGATTTATCTGCATTGTTGAGTATGACCCAAAAAAAGAAGAGATTGTTGGATATCCAAAACCACTTTGGCGAGGTGGAACAGACAGGGGATGCATTGAGGCGCCGCATCTGACAAAGAGAGGAGAATACTATTACATTATGTGTGCCGAGGGCGGCACGGGGTATAATCACTGTGTGACGATGGGACGTGCTAAAAATGTATGGGGACCGTATGAAAAAGATCCGATGAACCCGATTGTGACAAGTGTGCCGGGAGAATCCAATGAGCGAAAAGACCCGGATCATTTAAAGCCGAAATATTTCAATCCGGATTCTGTTTTGCAAAAATCAGGGCATGGAAGTTATGTGGAATTGCCGACAGGGGAAGTGTATCTGGTACATCTTTGTGCGAGACCGTTTGTGCCGGAACTTCGCTGTACACTTGGACGTGAGACTGCAATCCAGAAAATGAAATGGACGAAAGATGGGTGGCTTCGCATGGCAGATGGAACCAATCTTGCAAAGAGCGAGGTGGAAGAAAGCGCACTGCCAGAGGAAGAACTTCCGACAATTCCTGCGTTTGATGATTTTGACGGAGAAGAATTGGGCAATTTTTATTATGCACCGCGTATTATGCCGCAGCGTTTTGCAGATGTGACAGCGCGGAAAGGGTATGTGAGAATCAGGGGACAGGAATCGCGCACGTCTTTGAATAAAGTAAGTATCTTGGCAAGAAAGTTGACAAGTGTGTATGCGCGGGTAACGACCAAGATGGAATTTACTCCAGAGATTCATCAGCATAGCGCCGGACTGATTATGTATTATGACAATATGAACTATGTAAATCTGAGAAAATACTACAGTGAGACACTTGGGCAGAGTGCGCTTTCTATTATTCAACTGGAAAATGGAGAAAAGACAGAATTTTTAAACACCAGGATTCCGGTGGAAGACAGACCAATTTACTTGCGGCTCTATGTACAGGGGAGAGAATCTTGGTTTGAGTGGAGTTATGATGGAGAACAGTATGAGCGAATAGGCAGGGTGTTTGACACGACAAAATATTCGGATGAGTATTGTAAATATGGGGAATTTACAGGGACATTCGTCGGGATGACTTGTGCTGACAGGGTATTGCATAAGCATTATGCAGATTTTGATTTTTTGAATATCTTGCAGATGAGAGCAGAAATGTAGAATAAGGAATGTGCGAAAGCACATTCCTTATTCTACATTTTGAGCATCATCACGCAACTGAAGTAATTCAATATATTTTAAGACATCTTGTTTGGATTCAAGTGATAATTTCCGGTAAGCCATAATCACATCACGATCCAATGATTTTTCATTCGGCTCTTTTTTTAGATGGATATCTATGTTCGCAGCTTCTGAGCCGGAGATCAGATAGTCGATGGATACATGAAAGTAATTTGCAATTTTCTCTAGTTTTTCAAAATCAGGTTGACGACTTTTGGTTTCATAACCTGCAATGGTAGGACGAGAGACTTGTAAGTATTCAGCCAGCTGACCTTGGGTAATATTCCGTGTTTCGCGCAAGTCTTTTAAGTTATTCCCGAAATTCATATATCGTCCTCCTTGTCTTTATTTTTTCTATTTTATCAATACTGTTCTGTAAAAAGTGGAAAAGTGCCGATTTTCAACAAAAGAAAGTTGATTAGTTGAAAAATGGAACAAAAATAGGGCGTTGACATAAAAACACAAACTCCGTATAATTTAAGTAGGCAATAAAGTTGAGGGGAATGATAGACATGATGATAGCAAAAAACGATGAAGAAAAAAGAAGTAAAATGTGGCGTTTTGTAACAGGCATCGCATCCATAATTATTATATTGGTTGTTGCATTTTTTATTACAAAACTTTTTGCGGGCAATCCATTAGACGGGAGATGGGAATCAGAAGAGAACAGCATGACGCTGATTTTTCAGGGAAATAATGATTTGACCGTAAAATTAGATTCTGCCGATGAAGGAACAGACATAAAAGTAAAGATGGATTATGTGCTTGACAAAGATGCAAAGACGATTACGATTAAAGTAGATGAGGCGGCTTTGCAGAAGGCAGCGGACAAATCGGATGGTCAGGTGACCGCAGAGAGTTTGGAAGCATCGCTTGGCAAGATTTCATCTACATTTGATTATAGCATTGAACAGAATGTGCTGGTACTTGCAGAGCGTGAATATGGGGATCAGCTTGTATTTACAAGACAGTAGCAGAAGATAGAGGCAGGAATAAGCAAAGAGTCTGACATGTCAGACTCTTTGCTTATTAGTGGAATTGGGGAGAGTTTATGTTCTCCCCGAGTATGAAAGGAGACAGAACATGAGACGAGAAGAGACAAAGGTAGTTCAGATAGGAAACTGTAAGATTGGCGGAGGGAATCCGGTTGCCATTCAGTCTATGACAAATACAAAGACAGAGGATGTGGAGGCGACAGTTGCCCAGATATTGGCATTGGAGGCAGCAGGCTGCGATATTATCCGCTGTGCGGTGCCGACGATGGAGGCGGCAGAAGCACTCACAGAGATAAAAAAAAGAATTCATATTCCGCTTGTTGCAGATATTCATTTTGATTATCGTTTAGCGATCGCGGCAATCGAACATGGAGCAGATAAGATCCGTATCAATCCGGGAAATATCGGAGATGTGTCGAGAGTGCGTGAGGTTGTCGAAAAAGCAAAAGAATACAATGTGCCTATCCGTGTGGGGGTCAACAGTGGATCGTTGGAAAAACATCTTGTGGAAAAATACGGTGGTGTGACGGCCGAAGGCATTGTGGAAAGCGCGCTGGACAAGGTGCATATGATTGAGGAGATGGGGTATGACAATTTAGTGGTCAGTATCAAATCTTCTGATGTGATGATGTGTGTAAAAGCACATGAATTGATTGCAGAGCAGTGCCCATATCCGCTTCATGTTGGAATTACGGAATCCGGAACAATTTTATCTGGAAATATCAAATCCTCAGTCGGGCTTGGCATTATTCTGTATGAAGGAATTGGAGATACGATTCGCGTATCTCTGACAGGAGATCCACTCGAAGAGATCAAATCAGCAAAACTCATTTTAAAGACACTGGGGCTTCGCAAAGGAGGAATCGAAGTAGTGTCCTGCCCGACTTGCGGAAGAACAAAGATTGATCTTATCGGACTTGCCAATCAGGTGGAGAATATGGTCGCAGATATCCCGCTTGATATCAAAGTGGCTGTGATGGGATGCGTTGTGAACGGACCGGGAGAAGCAAAAGAGGCAGATATCGGAATCGCCGGTGGAATTGGGGAAGGACTTTTGATCAAGAAAGGTGAAATTGTGAAAAAAGTAAAGGAAGAGGAACTTTTAGATACTCTTCGGAATGAATTATTAAATTGGGAAAAATAGAGATGGAGAAATATGATGACAAAGCAATTCTTTGATGTGTTTCCGACTTTAAAAGTAAATAGTGATTGCAAAGTACTATTTGAAAATGTGGAAGTGACGAAAGTTACGACAAATTCAGACAGGGACTATCTGCACGTCCATTTATTCAGCACGCATCTGCTTGCGAAGAGCTGGATTTATAAGATGGAAACAATGATTAAAGAACAGTTATTTGGGCGAAACCGGATTCGGATTCGGATTTACGAGGATTATCAGTTGTCCGGTCAGTATACACCGGAGAATCTGATGAATGAGTACAGGGAAAGCATTTTGCTGGAATTGAAAGAACGAAGTGTTGTCGAGCACAATATGTTCCTGAATGCGAAGTATCATTTTGAAAATGAAAACCATCTGTATCTTAAGCTGGATGACACAATTGTGGCGCAGGGAAAACAGGACTCGATTGTAGGCTTGTTGAATGAAGTGTTTGAGGAACGGTGCCATGTTCCGATTCAAATTCATGTGGAATATCAGCAGGCAAAGACAAGTAAGATGCAGGAGCACAATGCCCGTATACTTCAGCAGGCAATTAATGCGATCGTGGAAGAGAATGCAGCAAAACTTGAGACAAAGGAAACGAAAGAAGAGGTAAAACAAGAAAAGAAAGAACAGAAGGAGACAGCGAAAACATCTGCAAAAGCTCCGGCAAAAGAGATGCCAAAGAAGAAAGAGTTTTATCGCCCGCTTAAGAGATCGGACGATCCGAATCTGATCTATGGACGTGATTTTGAGGATGAGACGATTGAACTGTCACAGGTGGTCGGAGAGATGGGAGAGATCACATTCCGCGGACAGGTGACAAGCTTTGATACACGTGAGATTCGAAACGAAAAGACCATTGTCATGTTTGCAGTGACCGATTTTACAGATACGATCATGGTAAAACTGTTTGTGCGAAATGATCAGCTTCCAGAGTTGCTTGGAGAGGTGAAAGCAGGAGCGTTTTTGAAAATCAAAGGTGTCACAACCATCGACAAATTCGACAGTGAACTGACGATTGGCTCCGTTGCCGGAATAAAAAAATTCCGGATTTTCGAACGACCAAAAAGGATACAAGTGCAGAGAAAAGGGTGGAACTTCACTGCCACACGAAGATGAGTGATATGGATGGTGTCTCTGATGTGAATAAGATTGTAAAACGAGCACACGACTGGGGACATCCTGCGATTGCAATCACGGATCACGGTGTTGTGCAGGCATTCCCGGATGCGAATCATTTTATCGAAGGGCTTGATAAAGATGATCCGTTCAAAGTGATTTATGGGGTGGAAGCATATCTGGTAGATGATCTGACAGATATCGCAGTGCATGCAGGGAATCAGACACTTGATGATACATATGTGGTGTTTGATATCGAGACAACCGGATTCAGTGCTGTGGAAGATCACATCATTGAGATTGGCGCAGTGAAGGTGGAGAATGGAAAGATTACGGATAAGTACAGTACATTTGTAAATCCGCAAGTTCCGATTCCGTTCGAGATCACGCAGCTTACAAGTATTGACGATTCTATGGTCATGGATGCACCAAAGATTGATGTGATCCTTCCGCAGTTCTTGGAATTTGTCGGAGACGCCTCTCTTGTGGCGCACAATGCAGGGTTTGATGTCGGATTTATCGAGCAGAACTGTAAAAATTTGAATATTGAGCAGGAATTTGTGTCGGTGGATACGGTTGCACTTGCGAGAGTGCTTCTTCCAACGCTGTCGAAATATAAATTGAATATTGTGGCGAAAGCATTGAACATCTCACTTGAGAATCATCATCGTGCTGTGGACGATGCCGGGGCGACCGCAGAGATTTTTGTGAAATTTGTCGAGATGTTAAAAGAGCGGGAAATCACGACATTAAAAGGAGTGAATGCATTTGGTGCGACGAATCCGGATGCGGTGAAAAAGATGCCGACGTATCATGCAATCATTTTGGCGAAAAATGATGTGGGAAGGGTAAACCTATACCGATTGATTTCATTGTCGCATTTGACATATTATGCAAGACGACCGCGTATTCCCAAAAGTGAGTTCAACCGCTATCGGGAAGGCTTGCTGATCGGAAGTGCCTGTGAGGCGGGAGAACTTTATCAGGCGGTACTCAATAACAAGTCGGAGGAGACAATCGCAAGGCTGGTAGAATTTTATGATTATCTGGAAATCCAGCCGCTTGGCAATAACCGGTTTATGGTGGACAGCCCGAGATACAGCCAGATTCGAAGCGATGAAGACTTAAAAGATATTAACCGCAAAATTGTAAAATTGGGGGAGGAGTTTCACAAACCGGTTGTGGCAACCTGCGATGTGCATTTCTTAGATGCGGAAGATGAGGTTTATCGAAGAATCATCATGACCGGAAAAGGCTTTGGCGATGCGGACAGCCAGCCGCCGCTTTATCTTCGCACAACAGAGGAGATGATGGAAGAATTTGCATATCTTGGATCGAAAAAGGCGCATGAGGTGGTCATTGAAAATACGGTGAAGATTTCGGACATGATTGAAAAGATTTCCCCGGTTCGTCCCGATAAATGTCCGCCGGTCATTGAGGATTCGGATCAGATGTTAAGGGATATCTGTTACAGCAAAGCGCACAGCATGTATGGCGATCCCCTGCCGGAGATTGTAGTGGAGCGTCTGGAGAGAGAGTTGAACTCGATTATTTCCAATGGATTTGCCGTGATGTACATCATTGCACAGAAACTAGTATGGAAATCCGTTGAGGACGGTTATCTCGTAGGCTCACGTGGTTCGGTTGGTTCCTCGTTTGCTGCGACAATGGCAGGAATTACGGAAGTAAATCCGTTGAGTCCTCACTACTATTGTCCGAATTGTTTTTACAGTGATTTTGAGTCTGAGGAAGTCCGCGCATATGCGGGGGGCTGTGGTTACGACATGCCGGATAAACTTTGCCCGAATTGTGGGAAACCGCTTGTTAAAGATGGGTTTGATATTCCGTTTGAGACCTTCCTTGGATTCAAGGGAAATAAAGAACCTGATATTGACTTGAACTTCTCTGGAGATTATCAGAGTAATGCTCACAAATATACGGAGGTTATTTTCGGGGAAGGTCAGACATACCGTGCGGGAACAATCGGTACATTGGCAGATAAGACGGCATATGGATTTGTGAAAAATTATTATGAGGAACACGGACAGGGAAAACGAAAATGCGAGATCGAGCGTATTTTACAGGGTTGTACCGGAATTCGAAGAAGTACCGGACAGCATCCGGGAGGAATCATCGTTCTCCCACTTGGTCAGGATATCAACTCTTTTACACCTGTACAGCATCCGGCAAATGATATGACAACAGATATTATCACAACGCATTTTGATTATCACTCCATCGATCACAACCTGCTGAAACTTGATATTCTCGGTCATGATGATCCGACGATCATCAAGATGCTGGAGGAACTAGTGGAACAACTCACGGGAAAACCGTTTAAAGCGACGGATATTCCACTTGATGATCAGGGTGTGATGAAACTGTTTCAGGATACAAGCTCTCTTGGGATTACACCGGATGATATCGGTGGATGTCCGGTGGGGTGTCTCGGAATTCCGGAGTTTGGAACAGACTTTGTTATTCAGATGGTGGTGGATACGAAACCGAAGACACTTTCAGATTTGATTCGTATTTCCGGTCTGTCGCATGGAACTGACGTGTGGCTCAATAATGCACAGGAATTGATTCGAAGCGGAAAGGCGACGATTTCCACGGCAATCTGTACCCGTGACGATATTATGACGTATCTGATCAACAAAGGAATGGACAGTGAAGAGTCATTTACGATTATGGAACGTGTCCGTAAAGGTCTTGTGGCGAAAGGCAAGTGTAAAGACTGGTCAGAGTTTAAAAAGGACATGATTGAGCATGGAATCCCGGACTGGTATATCTGGTCATGTGAAAAGATCAAGTACATGTTCCCGAAAGCACATGCGGCTGCCTATGTTATGATGGCATTTCGCATTGCCTACTGCAAAGTGTATTATCCACTTGCCTACTATGCGGCATATTTCAGTATCCGCGCCAGCGCATTTTCTTATGAGTTGATGTGTCAGGGAAAAGAAAAGCTGGAGTTCTATATGAATGACTACAAACGCCGCAGTGATTCTCTGAGTAAAAAGGAGCAGGATACATTAAAAGACATGAAAATTGTGCAGGAAATGTATGCGAGAGGGTTTGAATTCCTGCCACTTGATATTTACAGGGCGAAGGCGACAAAGTTCCAGATTATCGACGGAAAACTTATGCCGCCGCTCTCAAGCATTGAGGGTATGGGAGATAAAGCGGCGGATGCGGTTGAGATGGCTGCAGCAGACGGTCCATATCTGTCAAAAGATGACTTCAGGCAGCGGACGAAAGTAAGTAAGACCGTCATTGATTTCATGGCGGATTTAGGTATGTTTGGAGATTTGCCGGAGACGAATCAATTGTCATTGTTTGATTTTTCGTAATAGGAAAATAGGTTGCGGTATAGCTTGGGGAAAAGAGTTGTATGGGAACAAAATAGAATGAGACAGTCAATCAAACAGGAGATGAAGCGTGAAAGAGAACGTTCAAGGACAAAATGGCATTATTGAAGGACAATCACCATTTTCTTTTATGAAATATGTTATTCTATGAAGTCGAAAAATGGATCAGGGGGGAGTGTGACATGAAAAAGATTGCGATTGTGGATGACAGTCGAGCATATATAGAGTTGATAACAGATGTATTAACAAAAGAAAGCGGCTGTACAGAAGATCATTTTGAAATTGATTCCTTTCAGAAAGCCTCTTCTTTGCTGTATGAATTGGAAGATGGGAATGATTATGATATTTATTTTCTAGATATTGAAATGCCCGAAATGAACGGGCTTGAATTGGCGAGGGAGATTAGGGAAAAAAATGAAGATGCTTATTTGATCTTTATTACATCGCATATGGAATTTGCGATTGATGGATATGAAGTTGAGGCGTATCAATATATTTTAAAAAGTATGCTGCGGGAAAAATTACCTCAGGTCATCGAGAAAATTTTGGAAAAAGAAGAGGCAGAAAGTAAAGAGGGGTATTATCAAATCATCACGAACCACCGATATGAGAAGTTCCGTTATCAGAATATCATCAGTATTTACAAAGATGGGAAAAATAGTGTGTTTGAGACAAAGAATGGAATTTTTCGAGAGAGAAAGACATTGAATCAGGTGTTCAAGGAACTGCCAAAAGAGCAGTTTGTGTTTGCGGATCGTGGAAGAATTGTAAATATCGCCTGTGTGGCAAGTGTAAAGAGCGCACAAGTCGTTATGAGTAATGGAGAAGAATTTGCAGTCAGCCGTTCTCGGATGAATCAGGTGAGAAAGCAGGTTATGGAGTATTGGAGTAGATAGATGGAACAGATAGTGACAGCAGGAACAGCCTTAATTGAAGTATTTTTATGCATATGGTTTGCATATGGAACGGTATGCAAAGACGAGAATAGAGTAGATAGAAAGCGTGAATGGGCGGCTGTGGCAGTTGCTGTGACAGATGTGCTGCTTGTGGTTTGGCGCAGGCAGACGGCATATTTTGACATGTTGACAAGCGTTATGGAAATCAGCCTGATTGCAGTGGCGCTTCTGCTGCTGTCAGACAGCCGGAGGCGGATTCTATGTGAAACGTCCATATTTGTGTTCTGGATATTGAATATGGCAGACTATATCATAGGATTTTTGATTGTGACGTATAGGCATACAGACATTATGAATATATATCGGGTTAATGAGATACATGTAGCATTTTTGATTTTGAAATTAGTGTTTTTGATATTGGTCGGAATGCGAAAAATGGAGTTTCAGATACATGATTTAAAGAGCAACCGTAATGTATTTCGGACGTTGATCATCGTTGAAACTATAGTTGTGTGTTATTTTCAGTGGCAGTTAAAAAATCGGAGTTCAGAGCGGATTGTCTCAAATGGCGTAATACTCCTTTTTCTGGGTGGCTGTATTTTGGCGGCAGGGGTGGCAGCGGTTGTTCTGTTCAACGAGCGGGATTATATGAATTATATAAAGGTGCGAAATGATCAGTTGGAGCGTAATTATGAATCTATTTATCAAAACCAAAAGGAGGTATCCCGCATTTCACACGATTTTAAAAATCATATGAATCTGATTGTGAACTATCTAGAAAACAAAGAAGTGGAGAAAGCTTTACAGTATTGCTATCAAATTCGAGAACCGTTGCGTATGCAGGAAGAAAAGGTGTGGTCAGGAGACAAGGCGGTAGATATTGTATTGACAGATAAGCTGCAGTTGGCAAAGCGAAAAAAGATTGCAGTAGTTACAGAAATCCAACGCATGGGAAAACTTGGAATGACGGATTATGACATCTGTGTAATTTTTGCAAACCTTTTGGATAATGCGATTGAAGCGTGCTCTAAATTAGAAGAGGAAAAGCGGAAAATCTGGATAGTATTAAAAAACAGGGACCGGTTTTGGTGTTGAAGATAGAAAACTGTGTAACAGAAAAATATGACACTATACGTTCGACCAAGCACGATGGCAGACCCCATGGAATCGGAATGGAAAGTGTAAAGAAGGCTGTTGTGAAATATCAAGGGCGTATGCAGATGAGATGGGAAGAGGAAACGTTTCAGGTGACAATTACTTTATTAGTATAGCTTTTTGAAGAATATAAGGGATGTCCTTCGTTGCAAACTGCAATTGGAGGACATTTTGTCGTTGTTCGAGACCAATGTAACAAGAAGGGCGAATTGTCTGTTACAATGAATATGTCATATGACAGTGGTATACCAAAGATATAGAGATAAAGGAGAGATAAAAATGACTAGAAGAAAATAGCAGCATTTTTAATGGCTGCAACAATGGTGACATCAATGGGGGCAATGACAGCGAATGCGAATAATCATGCAGATACGGTGTATGCTTTTAATTTTAATCAGTCAGAAAGAAGAACAGATTATCGTGAAAAGGAAGATGATTCATCATCTTATATGAAGTGCATTAGTACAGAGGCACCCTATACAGCACATGTATATGGTTACAAGGATGGAAAAATATATGACCGTTCTTTGGGAAATACATATCAGTTCAATTCAGGAACAGTGCGCTTTATGCTCAATAATGTATACGAGACTGGAATGAGATATGCAGGTATTTACGGAACAAGAAATTATGGGTATTCGTACACGGCTTCAGGTGTTTGGAGTCCAGATAGCATATAAGTAAATCAAAAGTAGACAGCAGGAGATGTAAGAAAGCATCTCCTGTTGGTTATAAGAAGGGTGGAAGATATGAAAAAAAGAATATGTTTTTTAATGGCTGTAACAATAATTGGAAGTATATTTACTGGATGTGAACACAAACAAAAAAATCGTGAATTAAAGCAGACTGGTGTTACAAGTGACGAAAAAAATATTGTGAAAGAGGATTCAGATTCAGAGGATGGCGGCAGTTCTTCGGAGCAGGCAAAATCGGATGAATTGGATTTAGAACCGGTAATTGATGCAAACCCAGTTGAGGATAGTTGTATTTACAAAATGGGAGATCATGTGGAGTGGACTTCTTATATGGATGAATATTCTCAATTGGATTTTTGTTTGGAAGATGTAAAACTGACAACCTCGTATTTGGCGAAAGAATATGGCGGAAACACACAGGAAACTGTAGAAAGATATACGAAGGCAGACGAGAAAGGGAATCTTTTAAGTGAAGATTATTATTATTTGTGGATGAATGTCAAAGTGAAAAATAATGGGAGCAATTCATTTGATTTAGTTTTTGATACGTATAGAATAGGAATGATAGATGAAGAAAAGTATCTGTATGCGTTGGAGACAGCAACGCAACCGGTTTATGTTAATAAAATCATTGCTTTAGACAATACAGATAAAGAGGCGGCATTCGAGACATTGCAAAGTGGAGAGGAAAAAGTATATCAGATTGCCTATCTGTTGGAAAAAAGTGTAGTAGAAAGAGAACTGATTTATTATATTGGGGAAGAGAGTATGGAGACTCCGACAAACATGGCGCGGGTTATCCGATTAGATAAGGTTGTGAAAGAATGAGACAATTATTAAGAAACGAATATTCCAGATTGTGGAAAAACAAATTATTATATGTCGTATTCGGAGTGGAGATGCTGATTGTATTTTTACATTTTGGATACGAAGTACTTCGCTGGAAAGATGTGATTGCATATGGAACATATCCGCTTGGAGTATTTCAAAAATGGATTGGCGCAAATTGGAGTTCTCTATATTCGTGGCTGTATTTTATGTTGCTCCCACTTTTGCTGGCGATTCCGTATGGAGGCACTTTTTTAGAGGACATCAAGACAGGTTATGTGAAAAATGTGTTCACGCGTATTGGAAAAGGAGAGTATCTGTGGAGCAAATTTATAGTGGCATTTACAACAGGGATATTGGGGCTGGTTCCGCTTGTGCTGGATTTTATGATGACTGCCTCTGTGCTTCCTGCATTGATTCCGCAGGCAAGTACTGGGGTCTATCATATTGGAGCGGATTATCTGTATGCAGAATTGTTTTATGAACATCCGTATCTGTATCTCGGAATTTGGCTGTTGCAGGACATTTTATTTTTGGGAATGCTTGCGGTCAGCAGTCTGACGGTATCGTTCTTTTGTGAATATACGTATGTTCCAATCCTATTTCCATTTTTACTCAGTATGCTGTCTTTTGGAGTTGGAGCAGCAGTCGGATACGCGCCACTTGCAATGTTTCATATCATTAGTCCGGCGCAGACAAGAGGTATGTCGCTTGGAGTAATCGGGGCAGAGTTCAGTCTGTTGCTTTTGATTGGAGGAGGATACTTTTATGCAGGGTATAAAAAAGAACTGTTTTGATTGGAAACGATGGCTGCAAGAAAGCTCCATTTCAGTTAGGGGAAAAAGTAATCTGTGGGGATATGAATTGTTGCTTATTACAGTTTGTATCTTGGTTCTATATGGAAATATCCGAATCAATGCATCCGGCGGTGTCTGGTGTGGCGGAGATAGTCTTGTTGTGATGGATGATGTATTTACTAAGATATTTTTGATGCCGTTTTTCCTATATTTGCTGAATTTCCTGCTTCGAGATGATATGCGGATTCAGGTCATATTGCGAGAACAGGGGAAGCGGATTCTGTGGGGGAAATTTATGTTTAAAACGATGCTCGCCAGCGTTTGTTTTACCGTGAATGTATTCCTGATTACGTTCTTTTTCAGTATGGGAATGGGCAATCTAGCTTTGAACTGGAAAGAAGAGGAATCTTTTTTTTATAGGATGTGTGGAAGAGTGTTGAAAGATGTCAATGTCGGAATGGTCAGTTTTTGGTTTTTACTTTTGAATATATTGCTTTATCTGGCAATAGGGAGTATGTTTGGGTTGCTGTACTGGCTCACAAAGAGAACTATATGGGGGTGGATTGTGTGTAGCATGATACCGATTCTTTATTTTAGACCTCCGATGGAACTTTCGGGTATCCTGAAGATTCCAAATATATTATGGGAGAATTGGTTTCGGAAAGAAGACTTTTTTACGATGCTCATTTATATGTTTGCTGTTGTTGTGTGTATATTTTTAGCAGGAGAAATTTTGGCAAAAAGGCGGGAATTTATGAATGAAAGATAAAGGTATATTTCAAAGAGTGTTTCGCTATGATATGCGGGTAGGAGTTTGGCAGGTGCGATATCGATATGGGATAGCAGGCATATTTTTGATTATTTTTATACAGTCCACAATACAGAAATTTCATAGCAATGACATGGAGGTTCAGTATTGGGATGTTTTATATGCTATGTTTGAGGGAATACAGCCCTTTGTTCCGGGACGGGGAGAGCAGTTTGACTTACCGGTGCTTTTAATTGTATTTGAACTTTTGATGTTTTTTATTGTTGGAAATTACAGCAGAGCAGATATTTTTGGATATGGGAGACATGTGCTTCTTGCGGCAAAGTCAAAGAGGACATGGTGGCTTAGTAAATGCGTGTGGGTAATTGGGAATATTCTTTTATACTATGCGCTGGCAGGAGCGCTGTTGGTCAGCATGGTTTTTCTCAATAATCCTTCAATACGTTTTGGATTATCAAGTTCCTGTCTGTATGCTCAGACGGGAAGGAATGCGACGATGTTTTTAGGAAATCTGGTTTTTTTGCCGATTTTGACCTCAGTTATGATTGGATTGTTGCAGATGCTAGTTGGATTTGTGACAAAACCGATTTTTGGATATGCGTCGGTAATTGCTCTGCTTGTGATATCTTCTTATAGTGAATCACAGTGGCTTGCAGGGAATTATCTTATGATGCTGCGGAATCGGTTCATGGTTTCAGAGGGTGTTGGGTTTGCATTTGGAGTTGTTTATCAGTGCATTTTAATTGGACTGATTGTATTGATTGGGGTGATTTGGATGAATAAAAAAGATGTTTTGGAAGGAGGCGGTATGTCATGAAAATACAAGTGGAGCATTATACAAAACGGCTGAAAGGTGTTACCGTGTTGGAAGATGTGAATGTGGAACTGTGCGGCGGACATATTTATGGATTGCGTGGGAAAAATGGATCTGGAAAAACGATGTTTATGCGTGCAGTGAGCGGATTGATGAATGCAAGCGAAGGAAGGGTGTTGGTTGATGGAAAGGAATTGGGAAAAGACATTTCATTTCCACCGTCTATCGGCGTCTTGATAGAGAATCCGGCATTTTTGTCGAATTATACCGGATTTCAAAATTTAAAAATGCTTGCCGCAATACAGGGGAAGATCGGTGATGAGAAAATTCGACAAACGCTGCAAGCTCTAGGGCTAGAACCAGATGATAAGCGGAAATATAAGAAATATTCACTTGGAATGAAGCAGCGGCTTGGGATTGCCTGCGCTATTATGGAAGAACCAGATATCATTATCTTGGATGAACCGATTAATGCCTTGGATCAAAAAGGGGTAGAGCTTGTAAAGGAAATTCTTTTACAGTTGCGTGAAAAAGGGAAGCTGATCATTGTAGCTTGCCATGATAATGCGGAATTGGAATATTTATCTGATGTCATTTACCATGTGGAAGAAGGAAGAATCTATTTGGAGGAGGGGGCTTCATGAGAAAAAAGATAATCGGTATCTTTGGTATTTTGGCAGTTGTTTTTTTGAGTGTTATTTTTATTTGGAATTATCGGAGAATCAATCAGATGTATCCAAATCCAGAACTGTTAAAAGCCGGAATTGGCGAGCCGGAAGAGTTAGACGGATATGAGTTTACATTGACTGATTTTCAGATGACAGATGGAGAAGAAATGAAAAGTATACTTGCCAATGTGCACATCAAAAGAATTGCAGAGGGAGAGGGAACAATTAATATGACCGCAGTTGCCGGAGAATGCGGCGGGTGGAACAATGGAATTGATCCAGATCTATATCAAGTATGGAATCCCGGAAAAAGTATTCACCAACTAAAATTTTTGCAAAACCAAGAGGAAGATATCGTGATTCCAATTAGTATGCATAAAGCACAGTTTAAAAAAAGAGATTGGGAACGGATTGACGAAAAGACGTTTTCAATTGTATTAGGACTTTATCCAAAAAAAGTAATATTGGAAGGAAGATGCAAATAGTGACTTTGCATCTTTTTTGTATAATAGGAAATTCCGATTTTTGTTGGAACAATGAATGAAAATAGCCCGCACAAAGTCGGGCATGAGAACAAGATGACGCTCGTTAGAAAATATAAAAACCTTCTACACCAGCCTCATCGGCAAAT
>ENA-OQJN01000418-OQJN01000418.1-human-gut-metagenome-genome-assembly--contig:-NODE-418-length-18014-cov-1.911220_pt1 | contig 18014 bp, 28 predicted proteins | sample MGYA00242610_ERZ504777 | MGnify/ENA primary metagenome ERZ504777 (study PRJEB26092, sample SAMD00036350) | human gut metagenome | host: Homo sapiens | study: EMG produced TPA metagenomics assembly of... | reverse complement strand
CTTCCAGTTGATCTGGGGAATGGAGTAGGTATACGGTTGCCCCGTCGATGACCACCTCCATGCTGACCTCCCGCCTGCAAGGCTCATGGGATAGATTGCGGCGGCGAAATCCACCGACGGGTTCCCCTGGTGCCGGAATGGTCGTGTTGGGAGTCCATGAGAGTTCCGTGGATGTCGGGGAGAAGGTGATCCTTCCGTTGTCGTTCAGGTTCATTGTCCCCGAGGTTCCGAACTTGGCTGCCTTGGATTTCAGTTTCGCGGATGTCAGGTTGCCGTCATTATGATATTCCGGAGAAACTTTCAGACGGATGACGAGCTGGGACAATGCATGTTTCATGGGAATGACGGCATCCGTCTCGATGACCGACACCTGGTTTGTGCTCTTTCCCCACATGTAGTCGACAGAGGTCCCCGCATTGATGGGGACGGGGACTTTGGTACCGTCCGCGACGGCCTGGTTGTACGGGTAATACGCCCATATCGTCGCCTTGTCCGAAAGAAGATAGACCGGTTTTGCCTGGCTCCATCCGGCCGCTGTTTTTGTGGACTTGTTGTTCTGCGCGTCGTAACGCGGATAGGCGTCCCCCCATCCGGTGGCCTTGTACATGAACAGTCCCATGGCGTCATTTACCGCCCATTCGGTTTTCGGCACGAAGCTGGCCCTCGTATCCGTGCCGACCGTCGGTAAGATGTTCAGCCGGGCTGCGGGTTCCTCCCCGCCCGTGCTTTTTCCCGTCAAGAATGTCCTCACTGCCTCCGCATGAGGACAGCAGGCTTGCGGCTACCACCGCTGAAGAAAAAAATGTTTTCATGTTAAAAAATAATTAATTATAAATTGGATAAATCTGTTTCCGGGGTGTCTTCCCATTCGGGGATGATGACCGGATCGTCTATGGTCAGTTCCTTTCCGATATGAAGGTCCAGTTCCAGTGAGAGCTCGTCACCGTCGAATCCTCTCAGCCAGGGTGTCAGGTCGATGGTCTGCTGTTCGTTGAATGCGGAATCCTCATCCTCCATCTCCACCCTTATCGTCAGGTTGTTGTCCGCCGACGGGTTGAATCCGAAAGCGTACAGCCCCGTCTCCCACCGGTCCGTCTCCCCCTTGCGTGCGAAGGTGACTGCGGCTTTCGCATTTCCGGTTCTTTCACGGGAGACAAGGTATCTCGCGGTGGAAACACCGGAGAGTCTCCCATACAGCCCTTTCAGAGGGGCTGTGTTGCCTGACACGTTCAGCCGGACGTTCAGTCTTTGGACGAATGCGTCGGGGAGGATCTCCACCCTCCGGGATTTCTGGTATTCCAGACGTTCGTTGAAACCGGCCGAGCAGCAGAACTTCTGTACTCCCGAGATACACGCCTCCCCCCCGACGGTGTCCGTATCCGCTATAAGACGGGCCTCATGGTAATCTCCGGCGTCAACCACCTCATAGCTTCCGGTATAGAACAAAAACGGTAAGTCTCCTTGTGGAAGGCTCCAGCGCAGCGTGTCCTGTGTGAAGGTCGTCCCCTCTCCGGGAGGGACATCTGCCCCGAAGGCTATCACATGCCTGTCCTGCGGTACGGGAGGAATATCCGTAATCCCGGCAAAAGTCACACCAGACAACCAGCTCGCCGTTTCTGATGCAGAAGTCCTCGTTGAAGTCACAACCGCCCATGGTGGCTGCAAGGAGTGCGAGGGATATCAGTCTGTTGGCATTAATATTCATCTTTATATAAGTTATAAGTTACTATCAGTTTGTTATTTCCGGGTCAAGTCTGCCCCGCCATATTTTGGAGGCGTCCTCCTCGCATGCCCTGACAAACGATCTGACCGCCTCCTCCTCACGCCCCAGGCGGCTGTAAAGGATTGCCAGAAGGTAGTTTCTGTCCGGGGTGTCCGGTTGTCCGAGCATGATTTCAAGCGCGCGGCCGTCATACCCCAGGGACATCAGGCAGACGGCGGTATTGTAGTCCTTGTCGTAGAAACCCTCCTCCAGGATGGACAGCGCCTTTTTATATTGCCTGTCCTCGATGAGCTGTACGGCCTGCATGTAGGTGCTGTCGATAACCGGCATCACAACCGTATCCCGGACCATGCCCCGGCGGTGCAGGTGGAATCTGAACTCCACACCGCGCAGAAGCGGATAGTATTTCTCCCGGACGCGCCTGTAATCGGTGGCATATCCGCGCAGGAGGTATTCCCGCTCATCCGGATTTCCCTTCTCCCGCATGATGCGCAGCAGCTCGTCCCTGTGTGCCAGGCTGTCGTCATCCGATACGAGCTCATACAGCCTGCCCCAGTCCTCGCCCCTCCAGCGCGGACGGAAAAGCGTGTCCACCCCTTCACGGTCGTCCGTACGTGAGGCGAGGTATCTTTTTCAGCGCCAGGGCACGCTCCCTTGAGAGGGAGAGGTTCATGGCGGCGTTCCCTTCGGGGGATGATGTGGCGGTCATCCTGATGCTGTCAATCAGGAATTCGCCCGTGAAGTTGATGCCTCGGATGGTCTCGAACACCTTGTCGATCTCCTGCCGGTTGCTGCCGAGACTCTCGGAAAACTCCACACTGCCGCTTCTGTAAGCCACATAGGCGCGCAGGCTGACCTCGTCCTTGCGTGTGATGATTCTCTTCCTGTATCGCGGGGTACAGTCAAGGAACTGCACCATGCTGCTGACAAAGTATGTCAGCGTGTCAGACGGGGGCAGTTCCGTGCGTGTCTCGTCCTTGGAGAGGATCAGCCCGTCCAGCGTCAGGTCGATTTTCTTTGTATTTTCCGTGGCGGGAAGCTCCTGCTTGTAGTAATACACAAAGCTGCCGCCTTCCTTTATGACCGTATCCAGGCGCGCGGACTCGTATGGGAACTTCACATACTTCTTGTACATCGCGTCGGCCTGCTCCTTCCTTTTCCGGTTCTCGGCCATTTTCTCGTAGTCGGTGAAACGTTCCGCAATGGCGGCCGAATCCTCCGGTGTGATGCTCCGGGTACGGATCTTGTATCCACCGTCCGCAAACATCCTCCATTTGGAAGGGATGTGCTTCCCGTCCATTTCCCGGCGCATCCAGTAGGCGGGAAGATATTCCAGGATGGAGTTGTATCCGGCAATGGCCCGGCGGTTACGTTCCATCTTGTAATTGAACAGTGCGAACCGGGCGTTGGTCTTGTCCGACCAGTCAATCCATCGTTCTTTCTGGATGACCTCGTGTTTCCAGGCCTGGAAATATTCCTCTTCCAGGTCTGCAAGCGCCTTGCGGCAGCCCTTTTCGTCAAACAGCCTCTGGAGATAGAGGCTGTCAGGGATGATGGAGTTCATGAACGCCTGGTAGCGCATGTAGCCTTTCTTCTGCATTTTGGCAAAATCCGCCCCTGAAAGGAAAATCCTGTCCAGATACAACGTATCCGACGGCTTGTAGGCCACAGGGGTGAGCTGGAGCTGCCATTTGTTGTTGATCAGCTCGCCCGGAACCGTGACGACAAAGTCAAGATTGATTTCCCGTTTCTCTCGGCCACCTGCTTGCTTCTGGCCACCACGGTGATTTCGGCCAGTTCCACCTGGGTGATGTATTCGCCCGTCACGCTGTCCCTTGCGGCTTCCGTCACGATATGCTGTTCCCCCTTGTCATCTGTCCAGGTGATCTGTTGGGGCGGCCGGTATCCCGTGTCCGTCACCGCCTCGCTCGTCCGGGGCTGGGAGATGCGCACACGCTTCAGGCAGTGTTGCGTGGCGGTGCAGGAAACCAGCAGCCCGGCTGCCAGTGCCAGGGGGGACGATGTGTCTTGTCTTTCTCATCGCTGCGGAAGGTTAGAAAAGATACACAAGGTTCAGCGCGGCACGGGTCGGAAGGAAATGCCAGCCGTAGTCGCTGTCCACAAGATCCCCGCAGCGTTTGCACAGGTATTTGTCATAAGCCAGCCATACAGCACCCGCGCCGACCTCCCATTCGAGGTTCCAGCGCCGGCCTATCTGGTAGGCCTTCCCGACACTTAAACCTACTCCGTAGCCTTCCCCCTCGTAGCGGTACTTGCTGCCGAACAGGTTCCCCACGCTGTACATGCCGGCCGTACCGTACATGCCGATGAATCCGCCCATGTAGCTTTCAAGCAGCCAGTAGCGCGCTCCGGGGGCCGCATAGAAATTGCGGAACTGCCGGTTGCTGCCGAACTTGAACGGGTTGTACTGCACGGGCAGGTGCAGTGACCATTTACGGTTCAGCGTCATGGAGGCCTCCAGGTTCAGGTTGGTCGTGGCCAGGCCGAGAATGTTGCTGCGCAGCGAATAGGACTGTGCGGAAACGGCCAGGGCGCAGGCTGCCAGGGCACAGAAAAGAAAAGCTCTCTTTCTCATTCCCATATTCTACGCCTCCTTCTCCTTGATGACGGTCACCTCCCAGGCGGTCAGGGTATTGAACCACCGGTTCTCCCACTGGCGGGCGGAACAGTCAAATTTCACATGCACAGTCTGGCCGGCTTCAACCGCATACCGGTCGATGTTGGCGTTCATCAGCTGCAGGCACAGGCTCTGCGGTCTGCTTTCCTCTGTCTCGAGGACAAACTCCTGGCTCTTCCACTCGTTGCCGGAAGTTTTGCCGACCCCATCCTTTATGGGAAGTACGGCGATAACTTTTCCTTGTATTTCCATATTTAATCGGTTTTATTTAACAGAATGTCACAATAGGCATCTGTATCTGTTTTTTTGAGATTGTATTTTATTGATTTTGAATCCGGCTTCTAAAAAATCAGAAGGTTCGATGCCTGATAAGAAAAAAGTCCTTATCTCAATATATTCTCCAGGCATTGTTAAACCCGAAATCTCCTTTTGTTTCCAATATCTAACCCACGTATGAGCGTTCTTATTGAGAAGATTGAATATAATTTGTTCTATACTCATTTTCGATTCAATATTAATCATCTTCAACGAAAGTGTTAGTCGTGTTTATCACACCGGCAGAATCAACGCTCTTACCATCCCGGATAAACACTTTTTCTCGCATTAACTCTTCATAGTCATATCGTGACATTCCGATTACACACACACGACCATCAACATACAATTTACATTTCATTAATTCAGTTTCTTCTATCGGACCGATAACATCTATTTGAATTGTTCTTTTATTCATAATTCATTCCTTTCTGTTCGGTTATTAGTTATCTTCCATATATCCGTCAACCGGGCATTCCTTTTGTTGTCAGTCTCCCTGTCGGTCGGATGAAGGTCTGCAAAAGGGGAGAGGGAAGATACGTCCCTGCCTGCTGATTTTATTGAGATGCTTTTCCAAAGGGCCGGTGTTGTTTGAACGGACGTATCCTGATGCCCTCCCTCCGCTATTCCATATGCTGCAGCCAGTATACGGCTTTCTGTAACTCGCCGGTGTACTCGGCGTCATATATGTACGGTATCTCGTCGCCCGGCTGGTACCTCCGGACATTGTCCGTCCGCCCCATGATGAACTCCATCCCCGGTGTGCCCAGCCTGTGCACGCCGATGCAGCGGGTCGTATTCCTGTCTTTTCCGCCTCTCTTGAGGGCCAGGAGGAAAACGCCCGATCCTGGTTTCATCTCTGCGGCTTCCTTCGGGTTTTTCTTCCTGTTGCCCGGTTATCTCCCTGATATCGTACCACTCCACGTCCGATTCTTTCAGCCCGAAAAAGGAGACAAGCCCCTCATGGTTGATGAATCCGTGATATTCGGTGGAAACAGGCTTCTCACGGCCGGTCTCCTTGATTGTGATCTCATAATGTCCGTATTCCATATTCTTTTTATGATTCTTCCGTTTTTTCCTTTCTGAGGGTGCCGGTATGCTTCCGCAGAAGATGGAGGCAGCGCTTGACAAGACGCAGCCGCCGGGTCTCCACGCAGGGAAGCACCTCCAGGGTCACCACCATCGGCGCGTCCTGCCAGGTGATTCGCGGAAACATCTCCCCGAACTGTCCTTTGGGGATGTAAAGGGCTTCCTCGCCGGTCCACATCCCCGTGTCCCTTTCGGGAGGACAGGTGAAAAGATGTCCCGTACCGTTATAGTCCACGGCAAACCAGTATGTGTTCCTCATCCTTTCACTCCATCCTTGTCTTTCCCGGGAAAGGAGACTGTGCCTTTTCCCAGCAGGTTCCTCACTTTTTGCAATGGAGATGATGCATACAAGATTGTCCGGCTTTCCTTCCACATGGATGTACCATCGGGCTCCGGAATCGTTTCCCGCATCAAAATGCAGGGGGTGGGTACGCGGATACCTGGCATCCAGTTCTTCTATCCGGCAATGAATCTCCTCTTTCAGATCATCCAGTGCGTTCCGGTCCTTGAGCAGGCAGTCCTTGAACTTCAGGATATAGCTCTGGAGCTCGCTGCCTTTCCTGTTTACCGACGCATAAGTCTGTATATAATGTATAAAGTACATATTATTATGATTTTAACGGTTTATTCTATTTCCTCGCCCCATAATTCCAGATCACTGGGGGCGGTCCTGATCTGATATGCAAGCCACAGCATGCCCAGTGCATACAGGGCCGCAAAATGATATCCACAATGCTGTCATATACCACCTCCTTTTATCTGCCGGTTCAGACTGATGGTCCTGCCATCACCCATGCTTGAGTAATACGCGGAGCGGTCGGTTCCGGTCTTTCTCGGATGTGCCTTTGAAGTGCCGGCTCCTATTTTTTCCAGGTATTTGTCAATGAGCGTGTCATGACAGCATGCCAGGGCGGTTTCCCGTGACTCCTCTGCCGGCCGGCGGAAAGCCGTGCGCAGATAATCGTACAGTACGGAGACGGCGGTAATATTCTCATCGGTTCCGACGATAAACATGTCGGTTGTGCCCCGGCAGAGAAGTATCCGGCAGTAGTTGTACCGGCACAGCACGTTCAACAGGTCGCGCTTCCAATAGCTGCCGAAAGTGTCCTTGTAGCTGAATGCTCCGGACCTCCCGATTGCAAAGACCGTTGCCTGAGCTCTTCCACTTATGTCGAACAGGGACAGGTTGTATTCTTTCAGAAGCCTGCTTGCGGCTGCGGCCGCCGCACGTGCCTCGCCTTCGGAAGTGGTGGACTCCTTCAGACGCATCAGTTTGCGGATACGTTCCATGATTTTATCCGGTATGTCATTGTTCTGTTTCATGCTTGATCGTTTAATCCTCATCAAAATCATCCTTCTGTAAATCGTAGCCGGTCAGTACGGCTTCTTTCAACAACGTTTTCAGGTCTTCTGACGGGCCGGATGACAGCAGTCTTCCGGCAATCTCTTCCGCACGTTCCTCAAGACTTTTCTTTTCCTCCGTGCTGAAAGTGACCGTACCGAACCGGGTGGTGTATTTCTTGCCTTCTATTGTTATATCCTGGGAGAAGTTCACGCGGGTGGCATTGCACCTGACAGATTCCCTGGCCAGACGCTTTCCGAACCATCCGGCAAAGGCCATGAGGTTCGTATGGGAACCGGCGGCCCTGTCCATGCAACGCTCAAGGTTCTGGCTCATGCCCTCCTCGAACATGACCCTCGCAAATGTTTTCCCGGCATTACAGCCGTTCCGGACTGCCGCATCCCGGTATATTTCCTCAAATGTTTTCATCATTCTGTTTTTTTTGCTCTTCATATTTCATGTCCCGCTGCCGGACATTCCGGCTTTCTGCAGGAATTCGTTAAAATCATTGCACCTGGGGTACAGGCGTTCCGACTCGTTCACCAGTATCACGTCTTCAGGAAGGAAACCCCGTATCTTTCCCAGTGCCCCGCGCCCTGGGGCGTCGTTGTCGAGAAAGGCGTGTACCTTCTCATACTTTGAAAGGAAATCCTTTGAACGGTCCACAATGGCCGTGGAGTTCAATACGCACACGTCCAGCTTTCCAAGTGCGGGCATCTCCGGATGCTCCCTTGCGTACTGCTTGAAACTGAGCAGGTCAAAAAAGCCCTCGAAAACGGCGCAGGACCTGTTGCCTTCACTGATGCAGGTAATATCCTTGGCGTAGGCGCACCCCTTGAACATGCTGTTCCGCAACTCGAAACCCCGGTGGTCGTTGGCGAATCCGAGTGCGTATTTCTCACGCGGATTCCTCTCGAAACAGTAATGGACCTCTACACAGTATTTACGGACAATCTCCTCGTCAATGCCACGTGAGGCGGCGTAGTCAAGCAGATGCCTGTTCTGAACGGGAATGACCTTCAGGACGGTCATCGGGGGCGGCTGCCGGAGGCCTCCTGCTGTAGCCTCCGGTTTCCGTATCGTGGACGGCATGGAAAGCTGCGGGGAGGTCCTCATCCTTCCCAGTTCCTTCATGGCCTGCGGAAAGGAGCAGTTTTCCACACGCATGACCAGATCCACCGCCCTGCCATACGTACCGTCCCCGAAATCATACCAGCGGTTCTCCTGCTTGAAAACCTTGAAGCTCGGGGAAGTGTCGGAACGGAAGGGGGAACGGTACATGTCATAGCCGCCGTACCGTCTGGACGGCTCGTAACCGTAATGGGAGAGGATGTCTCCCAACGGGATTGAATTGGCTTCCTGTGATGTCATGGTTATGTCGCTTTAATGGTCTTTTCCGTTTGATTCCTGCCGGTCCTCACGGATGGGCAGGATGAGTTTTTTAAATTTATAAATTTATTCCCGCCATCCTCGCGGACAGCTTTTCAGGGGTAATTCCATCATATTCTCAATACGGCGTTTCCGGCTCCTATGCGGAAACAGCCTGCCTCATACGGCTCAGGATAAACCTGGTGGGGCTCTTGATCCTCTTGTTGCCCCAGGTCTCCTTCAGGGCGGTGTCCAGCACCATGGGCGCTACGGAGGCGAGCTGCAGGATTTCCTGCTGGTCCCTCACCGCGACACCCAGAAGCTCGAGCGTCTTGCGGCGGTTGCGCATGGTTTCCTCCTGCCTCCTCTGCCGGTCGGCCTCTCCGTACTCGGCGTTGTATTTGGCGATATAGTTTTCAACGAGCGGATACAGGTAGTTCCCCTTGGTCAGGTGGAAATTGCTCTGCAGGATATCCTCGATCGCCTTTCCGACCGGGAATTCGGGATAACAGACCGAAAGCCGGTATATCCAGCCGGTATAATACTCGTCCACTCCTAGATACTTGAGCTTCCCTGAAAGAGAATCCCTGTCCTCATCCTTCTCCCCCTTCACCGGAGGCTTGTGCCGGAGGGGTTGGGGAGGATATTTTATTTTCTTTTATTTTATATGGTTTATTTTCGCGAGTTTTGTCCGGTTCTTCGCGAAGTTCCTTTTCAGCGGCGAACAGTGTGCGTATGCGTGTCACAGCCTGCCGGATTTCCTTCTCATCCTTCGGAAGGGAGGCCGGAGAATCGCATTCATGTGCCGGGATGTCCTGCTGTTCACAAGTGGCATGCGGTGCGGGGGCGGACTCCGGTGACGGTTCCGTTTCCAGCAGAAGGATGCTTTCCGGAATGCCGGGCTTGCGGTGGATGGCCTTGCAGATGCCCACATACAGTTCCTGTATCTCCTCACTGGTCAGAATCTGTTTGTCCTGCCATAGTTCTTGGTTGAAAAGGCCCAGTTCGGCGCAGTAGTCGATGATGTCCGAAACCTTTTTCTCATCCATACGGGAATAGTCCGAGATGTCGAACAGGCCGTCGGCATCCATGACCATGTAGCATCCCTCGACACGGTAGATCTCGTTTACAATGAAATGGAACACACCCCAGCCTTCCATTCCAAATTTGTTCTTTAGTCTTTTTACCTTCGGATCATAGAAATGATCGGTTTCGAACCTGAAATAGGTGAAACCCTTTTTAGCTGTTTTTGGGCATAAGCTTTATATTTAAAGTGGTATAATACATCAGCTGGCCGAAAGCTCGAACTCCTTGGGGATGTCGGGATACCGGGAGAGCATGCCGCAGGACCTGATATGGTCCATATAGTTCCGCTGTATGTCGGCGGAAGTCAGGACGCAGTGTTTCCTGAAAAGCTCGTCATTGAACAGGCCGACCTGTATGCAGCCGTTGACAATTCTTGTGACATCTTCCAAAGAGGCATTCCAGTACTGTGCCGTTTCCTCGCACCACAGCAGGAGGTAACTCCCGTTGTGGAGTGTCTCGTTCACGAGATACCGATAGATGCTGTAACCGAAAAAACCGTATTGGCGGGTGAGTCTTCTGACTTTCATGTCAGAAAATTGGGAAGTGCTGAGCTCATAGCAAAGATGTGTCCCGCATTCCAGTCGCCGTACAGCCCGTGACAGGCGGCTTGTTCCGTTTGTAAAGCTTTGGGTATTCATATATAATTAATGTATAATGTTTGCTGTTAAGGGTTATGTATATGACGGACTGGGCTCCCACTCCTTGGGGGAGTGGTGCCGATAATTATCTGACCGGAGGAATGTGGTGCTTCTTCCGGATGAACTGGACATAATTGTGGACGGTCTTCTCGCAGACGTGCGGAAAGTCCGGATAATGTTCCCGCAAGTAGTCGCCAATACGACTGCTGGAAATGGAGGGGAGACTGATAAGAAGGGATGCGACGGCCTGCTCGTAGGCATGGAGCTTGTAATGCCGTTCTTTTTGCTGAAGGACTTCCTCGGAGCTTAGGGATTGGAGATGTCGTACCGTATTACGGGACACACCAAGACGACGGGCTGTCCGCGCAATGTTGATTTCCCATGAACGAAGATCAAGGAATATGTATTTTTCTGATAAATTTACCGCATCCATAATCTTTTAGACCGTAACTGGGACATTCCAGATTACGAATCTTTGATGCAGCTAAATTACCGCCCCCACTAATAGCTGGAACCCATACATAAAGAATTTTAAGACAATCTATACAGATGCCAACTGTTATGAAAGCCTGATGCATTTTCCAACTGATGTAAAATTGCTTCGGGAACGTATTGAATAAACGTACAGCATGATGTGCAGCATCAACGCTTCCCTTAGAAAGCATCGCATGAGGACGAAGTACAATAATATTGCAAAAGCAAATCTTACTTACAGGACTTTCTTCATCCACCAGCTTATACAGTATCTATCGGGGGGGGGTAGGTCTGGTGTTTTACTGCCTCTTTCTTTATAGATAGGGAAACGCAAGCAAAATGTATTTCCCACAATAGGCATCCCATTATATCCTATATAACTTTTGTTTACTTTATTGTTTCTAAAATATCGGGCAGATATGCCTGACTTACGGATTTTCCGTTGTTTACAGAGTCTCTGATTTGTATATTCAATCAATAAAACAAAAACAAACTTAATCATACATTAAATCTTTTTCAAGAGTCTGTAATCCGAAGTTGCCAAAAGGCTACAGCAGCTGCAGTAGCCACATTGAGCGAATCCACTCCATGCGCCATAGGGATACGGACTACATAATCAGCTTCAGCGATTGTTTTGTAAGAAAGCCCCCTCCCCCTCTGTTCCCATCACAATAGCCAACCGAGGTTCAGCCGCCAATATGGGATGATCTATAGAGATAGAATCATCAGTCAACGCCATGGCAGCAGTACGGAAACCCAACTTGTTCAAATCGCCAATCGTACCATCCAACCATGTCCATGGAACCAAGAACACCGAACCCATAGACACCCTTACCGCACGGCGATTCAACGGATCGCAAGAATTGCGTGTCAACAAAACAGCATCTATCCCAAGAGCAGCTGCCGAACGGAATATCGCCCCGATATTGGTAGTGTCTACCACACCGTCAATGACTACAATCCGCCGGGTATCCCGGCAGATCTCTTCCATAGAGGGCAACACCGGACGACGCATAGCACATAATACACCACGTGTCAGAACATAGCCAGTCAACGTAGCCAACAACTCTCTATCACCCGTATAAACGGGCACATCACCACAACGCTTGATAATGTGAGCAGCACTGCCAGAGATATGCTTACGCTCACACATAAGAGCAAGAGGTTCATATCCTGCATCCAAAGCCCTACTAATGACATTGGGGCTTTCGGCTATAAACACCCCTTTCCCAAGTTCTATACGCTGGCGTAACTGAGCTTCCGTCAACATGCAGAAAACATCCACTCCGGGATGTGTCAATGATGATATTTCAATAATAGGCATACACTCTTATATTATACTATTTCATTGCTTTTAATTTACATTCCAGCCTCCATTGCCACAGCTACTTTTATCACTCCATCCTGTCGGTTCTCAAAAATCTGGTAAGCCGTTTCTATCTGATCTAGCGGGAAACGATGTGTAATTAGTGGAGTGGTATCTATTTTTCCCATCTCTATCAAGCGGAGTATCTCAGCACAATCGCAACCATCTACGCCACCAGTTTTGAAGATCAGATTCTTTCCATACATATCCGGCAAAGGAAGAATCTGAGGACGGTCATAAAGAGCCACCAAAATAACGACAGCATTAGGGCGCGCACATTCCCATGCCAAGCGAAATGTATCCTCCCCTCCTGCCACTTCAAAAACTACATCCGCACCACCGTGTGGACTACTTTGCAATACAAATTCCTTACATTCTTCTGGAGTGACAACTTCTACCTGCGGATAATGTTCCCTAACAAACCGAATTCTTTCAGAAGATTGTTCACAAACAACAATGCGCTGCGGCTTTCTCAGCATCACGCAAAGCAAAGTACAGATTCCCGTAGATCCCGCACCAATGACAAGCACCGTGTCTTCTTCGGTAATCTCCGAAATGCGAGCAGCCCAAAATCCTGTAGCAAGGATATCTCCTACAAACAAAGCTTGCTCATCACTCACGGAATCGGGAATGAGATTCAAGCCTTGATCAGCATAAGGTACGCGAACATATTCCGTCTGCCCCCCATCAATCCGACATCCCAAGGCCCATCCCCCATTAGGATCAGCACAATTATTCACATATCCATGCCGGCAGAAAAAACATTCTCCACAAAAGGTTTCCACATTGACGGTAACTCGATCGCCCGGTTTGACTAATTTAACATCACGTCCTGTCTGCTCCACAATACCCACCATTTCATGCCCCACTGTTATTCCGGGAACAGCACGTGGCACACCACCATGTTTAATATGTAAGTCACTGGTACAAATACTCCCGAGAGTGACGCGCACAATAGCATCACGCGAGTCTCTCAACTCAGGCTTCGGTTTCTCTATCAATTCAAATTTTTCCCTGTTTTAATATAAGTATATGCCAACATGATTCCTTTTCTTCTTTAATGGTTATCTTTATAAAACGATGCAAAGATAATATACAGACATAAATAATAGCTGCCATTTGCTGACAAAATGGCTTTCTTTATCACTTTGCCTTGCTTCTCAACTGCAAACAAATTTTACAAAGGTTTAAACACATCTCGATATTCATTAAAATTATCTTCACAGATTTAAATTCATTTCATTTCCGGCTGACATTTTGCCATCAGGCATATACTTTGCAAGAACATCAGTGTATTGCCAAAAACGACAAGATAAAAAGATTCAAAAACAGTCTAGTAACAATTTAAAATATAGGAGATTATAATTATGATGCCGACTAGAAAGTATAACAATCAGAATTGGTTACCAAGTATTTTCAACGATTTCTTTGATAATGAATGGTTGACAAGAGCAAACGCTACCGCTCCTGCAATTAATGTCATTGAAAGTGACAAAGATTATAAAGTAGAGGTTGCTGCTCCGGGTATGACTAAAGAAGATTTCAATATCCACATCAGCGAAAGCAACGAACTAGTGATCTCAATGGAGAAAAAGAATGAAACAAAAGAGGACGACCATCACAACAGAAGATATTTACGTCGTGAATTTTCTTACTCTAAGTTCGAACAAGCTTTGATTCTTCCTGAAGATGTGGTTAAGGAAAAAATCAGCGCCAATGCCAGCAACGGTGTTCTGACCATTGATTTGCCTAAACGCACTCCTGAAGAAAAAGCCAAAGTGAACAGAATCATCGAAATTCATTAATCACAGATTTTGAATATTTACAATCGGACAGTTTATAAGGTACATCTATAAAATGCTATTATTTTGCATGATATAAAAGTGTGCCTTATATATTGTCCGATTATCATAAAATCAACATATTTGCATCAACACTTTCTCCGGATTTCCACCATGCTTTTCAACATTTCTTCCCATCTTTCCCTAAAAAAGTCCACCTCTATTACAATTGAACTTCAAATTCAGAACAAAACTGAAAAAAGCCAGTTTAAAATTTTCTTTGAAAAAATACTGAACAACATTAAAACAGAAACTAAGAGAAGTAGGCTTCTTTTTATTATACAAGCATTAAAATCACATATTTTTAGTAATTTTGCACCCAAATTCACCATATAAAACAAACCAATAAAAAGAGGATGAAAGCATCAGTACGTTTAGTTCGTTTTGCTACAATAGGAACCTTAAATTATCTTATTACCATGTTAGTGATATGGATTGTGATGAATTACTTCTCATTCAAAGGAAAATATATAGTAGCAAATATTATGGCATATCTCATCGCTCAAACCCATAATTTTATATGGAGCAAATATTGGATTTTTCCTTCCAGCAATCCCCAAAACAGTCTTTGGCAACAAATAATGCTCTTTTGTACCGCTTTCGGTATTGCCTATGGCATACAACTTCTTTTTGTGATACTGATGATAGAAGCAATAGGGATCAAAGAATTTACAGCACAATTTATTGGAATAATAATATATGGAGCTGTTAATTTTATGGTAAACAATAGAATAACATTCCGATAAATATATTTCAAAACTTATGGCAGACAATTATATAGAAAGACAATACGAACAATATGAAGCCCGAAAGGCTGCATGGGAAAAAAAACGTAACAAGGAAAGAAGAAAACGATTTCCGTCAAGCTTCAACCAAAGGACCTGACAGACAATACGATCAAACTTCCTAGAAAAGCATTCATCACAGGAGGTGCCGATGGCATAGGGAAAAACATTGTGAAAGCTTTCTGCAACTCACAATACCAAGTCGCCTTTTGTGACAAAAATAAGGATTTAGGAATACAGACAGCCAAAGAGACCGGAGCAATTTTCTACCATACCGATGTAAGAGATAAAGAATCCCTTGAGAACTGTATGCACGAACTTTTTAAAAAGTGGGGGGATATGGACATCATTATCAACAATGCCGGAATAAGCGAATTTTCTCCCATCACAGAAACCAGCGTGGAAGATTTTGATAAAATTTTGTCCATCAATCTGCGACCTGTATTTATCACCTCACGCACATTAGCTTTACATCGCAAATCCCAAGCAGAAAATCACCCGTATGGCAGAATTATCAATATCTGTTCCACCCGTTATTTAATGAGCGAACCGGGAAGCGAAAGCTATGCGGCTTCCAAAGGAGGAATCTATTCACTGACCCATGCACTTGCTTTATCCCTTGCCGACTTTCATATCACCGTAAACTGTATTTCGCCGGGATGGATTCAGACCAATGATTACGAACGGCTACGCCCAGAAGATCATGCCCAACATCCATCAAGACGAGTAGGCAAACCGGAAGACATAGCACGTATGTGTTTATTTTTATGTCAAGAAGAGAATGATTTCATCAATGGACAAAATATCATCATCGATGGTGGAATGACCAAAAAGATGATTTATTTGGAATAAAAACGAACTAAAGAAAATATCTATAATGAATAAATAATCACTCATGAAAATACATCATATCGCCATTTGGACATTTCATCTGGAAAAATTAAGGGAATTTTACACTCGTTACTTTAACGGAACAAGTAATGAAAAATACATTAATTCCCAAAAAGGTTTTGAATCTTACTTCATTTCATTTGAAAGTGGTGCTACATTAGAGTTGATGAGTAGGATTGACGTGCAAAATGTTCCGATAGAAGAAAACAGATTGGGATTGACTCATCTAGCTTTTTCTTTTGAAAGCCAAGAAGCTATCTTATCACTAACGGAACAGCTACGTACTAAAGGATACCATATCGTAGGTGAACCTCGCATTTCAGGAGATGGCTATTTTGAAAGTGTGGTACTAGATCCAGATGGAAACCGGATAGAGTGTGTTTACAAAAAAAAGCAGGAATACCCTCCTGTGAGAAATCATGTAATAGAAACTGAGCGACTTATTTTACGTCCTTTTACAGAGAATGATACAGAAGCTGTTTTTAACTGTGCCAGAATCCAACCTAGGAAATAATGCTGGTTGGAAGCCTCATGACACGCTGGAAGAATCTCTGAAAAATTCTTCAAACAATATTTTATACCACAAAAAAAACACATGGGCCATCACTAGAAAGGAAGACCAGCTTCTGATAGGAGCTATAGGAATTCTACCAGACCCTAAGAGAGAGAATTCAAATACCGGAATGATAGGTTATTGGCTAGACGAAGCCCAATGGGAAAAAGGATATATATTTGAAGCCGCCTCTGCTGTCTTGGACTATGGCTTCAACAAACTAGGATTAACTTTGATCAGTGCAAATTGTTATCCTCAAAACAAACGTTCACAACGTGTTTTGGAGAAAATGGGGTTTGCATACGAAGGCATTCTCCATCAAGCCGAAGTGAGCTATGATGGCAAAATATATGATCATTTGTGTTATTATTTAGAGAAAAACAACCTAAAATAAGTTTTTCATTTTATAGATGATCATTAAATACCTATTCTGCTTCATTATTAATTTTGTTAATCCTTAACTTCTCCAAAAGGATATATACGCGTCTAAAAAAAATCAAAACAAAGCAATCGTTCTTGGGTAAAAACATTTATCCAAGAACGATAAAAATACACCTAACTCTCCTTCAGACATTATTTGAAAAAATCAATTGAAATAATACAGGAAAATAGCGATGCCTTCAAGTGCTTTCTTCGATTGGTCTTTTATCTCAATTGTAAATTTAATTTCAGCCTTGGCTACGCCACGCAGATTCTGTAAAGAATGAAGACTTGCTACCATACGAATACTCTGACCTGCTAGAACAGCCTGTCCAAATTTCATCTTGTCCATACCATAGTTGATCATCATTTTCAGATTATTCACTTCTATAATCTGGTTCCACATATGTGGAAGCAACGAAAGAGTCAGGTAACCATGTACAATAGTGCTATGATAAGGACTTTCCACTTTAGCACGTTCTGTATCTACATGAATCCACTGATGATCCAAGGTAGCATCTGCAAAAAGATTAATTCGGTCTTGCGACACTTCCACATAGTCGGAAATACCAATCTGCCGTCCTAGCAGCTTCTCAAAATCCTCGTACGAATTAACAACAACTTTATCCATTATTTCTTTGTTTTAAAGGTTATACACTAATTGAATACAAAAATAAGAAAAAATAGTCCTATATTTGCACCTTATTCACACAAAAACTTCATTACAGATGAGAATTATTGAAAGAGAACAACGTACCGCAGAACAAATGATCCGAATTTATTGTCGGTACAAGGAAGGCAATAAAGAGCTTTGCCCAACCTGTCAGCAGTTATTGCATTATGCACATAACAGATTAGAGCATTGTACATTCGGTGAACAAAAAAAGACTTGCCGCAACTGTCCCATACATTGTTATAAACCAGAAATGAAGAAACGAATGCGAGAAGTAATGCGATATGCTGGTCCGCGAATGATTTTTTTTCATCCCATAACAACTATCAAGCATTTCATTCATAAATAAACAGAATGGACAGAGCACAATTTTATAAAGAAGTATATAGCATTATAAAAGAAATCCCCTACGGCAATGTTTCTACTTACGGAAAAATAGCACAGCTTATAGGCAAGCCCCAATGTTCACGAATGGTAGGACAAGCTTTATCTCATGCACCAGAAGAACAACATCTTCCTTGCCATCGGGTAGTAAACAGCCAAGGAAGACTAGTTCCCGGCTGGCAGAAACAAAAAGAATTATTGGAAAAAGAAGGGATCACCTTCAAGCCCAATGGATGCGTCAATATGCCCAAACATCTATGGGACACTACTGGTTCACTCACATCGACAATAGGTATTAGCCCCACAAGTACAACGTGGCAATAATTGCTCACTCAGTTCATCCCGATAAACTCATATAATTCACAATACATCGTTTCATAAAGTTCGGAAATACGATATTCCAATTCGGTTTCATCCCCATAAACATG
>ENA-OQJN01000415-OQJN01000415.1-human-gut-metagenome-genome-assembly--contig:-NODE-415-length-18095-cov-3.402939_pt1 | contig 18095 bp, 16 predicted proteins | sample MGYA00242610_ERZ504777 | MGnify/ENA primary metagenome ERZ504777 (study PRJEB26092, sample SAMD00036350) | human gut metagenome | host: Homo sapiens | study: EMG produced TPA metagenomics assembly of... | reverse complement strand
AGTTTCTCGGAGTGGTTGTCCCCGCAAACCCGCAGCATAGCGAAGGCTAATAAGGCGACTCCTTTCGATGAGCTGCAGCTGTTGCTGGATAGTCCGTGGCATGAGGCACGTCTATGTGCCTTGCTGATTTTGGTCTATCGTTTCCAGGATCGGAAAGCGATGCCGGAAGAGCGGGAAGCCATCTTCCGATTCTATCTGAAGAATATGCGGCGTTGCAATAACTGGGATTTGGTAGACTTAACCTGTCGGGATATCGTCGGCGAATATTTGGTGGACAAAGATCGTTCCCTCCTCTACCGTTTGGCGGAAAGCGAGAATTTATGGGAACAACGGATCTCGATCGTCTCTACGTGGGCATTTATCCGTCGGAATGATTTTGGGGATACCTTGGAGTTATCCGAACGGTTGATCGGTCATAAACACGATTTGATGCATAAGGCGGTTGGGTGGATGCTGCGTGAGGTCGGCAAAAAGGAGAGGCAGACGCTTACCGATTTCTTGGAACGCAACGCTACTCGTCTTCCTCGTACGGCGCTTCGTTATGCTATCGAGCATTATCCGGAACCCGAGCGGCAATATTTTCTAAAGAAGAAATAACATGGATACAAAGACCATCTCTTTACTTCGTGAATGGGCGAAAACGTACAATACGGAATCGTTTATCAAGGATGATCCGGTGCGATTCCCCCATCGGTTTACGGAGAAACGGGATATTGAGATATCGGCTTTCCTGACGGCGTGGATCTCTTACGGTCGCAGGGCGCATATTCTCCAAAAAGCGGAAGAGCTACACCGGCTGATGGGCGAAAGTCCTTACGAGTTTATCCGTACCGGAGAGACTTCTTTCGCTCCCCTACGGAACCGCCCGGTTCGCGGGCGGGATACCTTTTACCGTTTTTATACCTATCATGATCTGCATCTCCTTTGTTGTCGCCTAAAGGATATATACGATACCTACGACTGTATGGAAGACGCTATGGCCGCCGCCGGTCCTTGCGCAGATCCTATCTTGCGGTTGCAACAACTTTTTGCTGATCTCAATGGCATTCCGGTCTTGCACGGGACTTCCGCTTGTAAGCGTCTGGCGATGTTCTTGCGTTGGATGGTGCGTACGGATGGTATCGTCGATCTCGGTATCTGGAGAACGGCCGTGCATCCCCGCCAATTAATCATCCCGTTGGATACGCATGTGCACCAGATCTCCTTGCGCTTGGGCTTGACAGGCCAAAAAACCGCTACCCTTCGTACGGCCCGTGAGATAACGGACGCATTGGCGAAAGTCTTCCCCGATGATCCTTGTCTGGGGGATTTCGCCTTATTTGGCTACGATATAAATCAAGAATAAAAAGATATGGAAGAGAAGAAGATAAATAACATCTCGTCTGTTTGCGTGTATTGCGCGTCCAGCACGAAGATTCCCTCGGTTTATTTTGACGCCGCCAAGGAATTGGGGCGTCTTTTGGGAGAGCGAAAACTACGGGTAGTCAATGGTGCCGGGAATATCGGTTTGATGTGCGCTGTCTCCGACGCTGCGTTAGCGGCTGGTGGAACGGTAACGGGCGTTATCCCCCATTTTATGGTGGAGCAGGATTGGTATCATAAAGGCTTGACTGAGTTGATTGAGGTCGAGACGATGCACGAGCGTAAACAGCTCATGGCAAATCTCTCGGATGCGGTGATCGCCCTTCCCGGTGGATGCGGTACATTAGAGGAACTTCTGGAGATCATCACTTGGAAACAACTCGGTCTCTACCTCAATCCGATCGTAATCCTCAATATCAATCATTATTATGATCCCTTGTTGGAACTTTTGAGGAATGCCATGAACGAGAATTTCATGCGTCCCCAGCACGCCAAGATGTGGGCGGTAGCCGACACGCCGGAAGAAGCTATCCGTCTCATCCACGCCGAGCCGAAATGGGACGCAAGCCTTCGGAAGATCGCGGCGATTTAATACTATTAGGCGAAAGGAGACGCAGCACGCTACGTCTCTACAATTAAAAATGAATATGATAATGAAAAAACTAGGTTTATTAATGATGTTGTTGATCCTGTCAAGGATCGCTTTATTCTGCCAGTCACAGACGGCAGGCATCGAGGAGAAAGAAGTGCTTAAGAATGAAGATGTGGTATTCCGTCAGATCGATGAGCATACATGGTTGGGTACAGGAAATTTAATGGCGAACGAGAGCCTGTATCTGGTCGAGGGCGATACGAAAGCGATCCTGATTGATGCGGGGACGAAGATCAAGGACTTGGATAAGCTAGTGGCTTCCATCACGGATAAGCCGGTTACGCTGGTCGCCACGCATGTGCATCCGGACCATACAGGCTCGGCTATCGATTATTTCCCCGAGATCTATATCAATCCGGCGGATACGGTAGGTATACCGGAATTTATGCCGAATTATAAAGGCAAAGTTTGTTTCCTTGAAGATGGTGAAATCCTAGATTTAGGTGGGCGTATCCTAGAGATAGTCTTTACTCCCGGGCATACTCCCGGCTCAACCACTTTTGTGGATAAGGATGCCGCTTATGGTTTTAGCGGCGATTCGTTCGGCTCCGGTAATCTATTGCTGGGAGTTGACTTCTCTACGCTCATATCTACTTGTAAGAAGATGAGTGCGGTGATCGAGAAATATGATATCAAATACCTCTACCCCGGACATTATTTCGGAATGAACAAGGAAACCCCTCAACGGGTAAAGGATCTAATCACGATGAGCGAGGAGATCTTATCCGGTAAAGCGCAAAGCGAGCCTAACCCCAGCGGCCTGATGGGGTTAGACCGAATATACACGAAGTATGGTGTCCGTATAAATTATAAAGAAGAAAGTATGAAATGAGGGGACCTTTAGATTCTGAACTTGATTTCACTGATAATCTTCAATTCAAGCAATTTCTCCAATATTAATCTATCCATATGAGAGTGAGCGGTTTTTCCGTGTGCTAACTTATATACACGGAAGCCGCTGACATTGAATTCTTTCCCTAATTGATCATACAAGCTTTTCTTGTTTGTCTTAAACCAGTAATTAAATAAGTTCTTCATAATCCGACTTTTGTAATTATCTTTCATTGTACGTTGTTAAAGAGCGTATTTTTACCTACCAGAATTGTAAGCGATGAAAACGAATAGCTAAAACGATCGTTTATATTAGCCAAAAAGTTTGTTTGATGAAGTATTGGTAAAAGATGAATCTCTTATTTTGTGAAAGTGCTGAATAACTTTTAGTTGAATCGCATTTTTGGTCTCAAAAGAATTTCATATATTTGCGGCATGAAAGGGTAAAAAAACGACTAGTTGAAACGATGGTTTAAGCTAGTCGTTTTAAAGAAGCACTTAGGAATGAAGATGTGCTTTTCCATCAGATTGATGAGCGTACATGATTTGGAACAGGAAATTTAATAGCAAACGAGAGCCCGTATCTAGCCGAGGGAGAAACGAAAACGATCTTGATTGATGCAGGATAAAGAAAAATGTAAACTTAATGTAAATAAAGTATTGGTTTCTGGGAGAAATGAAACAGAGGCGAGTCCATTATGTTTCTTTTAAATTCTTGAATATTTTCCATAGTAGAATCTTCTAGTAATATTAATATAACATTGTTTTCTATATTAATTTCAAAATTACTTGTTTTTAGATTTTCCTTTAATAAGTACTTATTGCGATTAAAGACTGTATTTAATTGGTTTAGTGTATCTCCGAGCATTTTTAGAGAATACGAACATTTCTTTATTTTGAAATCTTTATTACCTATTCTGTTTATAATATCACTTTTTGTATATATGTTGTCTAGTGAATCTACTATATTCACGAATAATAGGTTATTCTTATTTATATAGCTTCCTCCATAATATAGAGGAAAATCAAAATTTCCAGTTTTCCTGTAAAAACTATGATCAAGACGGATTTTCCTTTCTTCTAATATCTTGAATATAGAGTCTTTTCTGAATATAGAATCTTTTTCTATGAGAAATTGTAAGTTCTTATTTTCAATAGTTGTTTCTTTATTTGTGTCTATTATATATGCTAAATTCTTCTTGTCTTGATTATTTGTTTGTTGAATATCATTTTCTTGTTGTTGATGATTACCTGAACAACTTATCAATAGTAAAATGAATATTTCGAAATATATTTTCATATACAAAATTATATTACACAAAGGTATGTAATTAATGGCAATTATGTACCTTTGTGTAATTGAAAATAAGTTTAATACCTTGTTACGCCAAGTTTGCTATTGACTGTTGATGCAGGCCAATAGTAACCTATATATTTATAGGTAAAGGTGGAATAGCCCCCTCCTTCATGCATCCCCACTGTTTTATATGAGGTAGAATATACAACTCCACCACTGTCACCCTCTTGGCATTCATAATCAGTTTGTGTAAGCCCTTTATAGAGAGGAGTGTAAAGACCTGTTTCTTTATCCTTAAATGATACACTAACATTAGTCGCTTGTACTACTCCCCACGCTCTGCGATTTGTTGTTCTGCCATCCATCAAGACATCAGCACCGACACTTAAAGTCTGTATAGAAGTTGATAATTGGGCGCCAAATGCAGCTTGGTTGCTTAATGTGAATCCATTGTTTGTTACTTGGCAAAAAGCACCGTCTAGATCACCATTATTGATCAGTTTTACGCAGTTTCCAATTTGAATTTTTTCAGCTAAACCGTAATAAACCGGCGCTGTTTGTGTTTTCATCACGTGTGCACAAGTAACAAATCCTTGTGCACCTGTTGATCTTGACTTAACTCTATATCCAAAACTACCCCCTTTGTTATTGTTAACGGTACTGGTTGTATATAAAGGTCCACCAGGATGTATATCTGATGCTAGATGTGTACTACATTCAAAATCAGTATTGCGAAAGATTATAGCAGGTGTATCCATAATCTTATTTTTAAATTGATTTATTTTTATCAGAATTGAGATCTTTAATGTCAACAAATACTTGATTTTATTATCTAATAGACCAAATGCACTTATTGATAACTCTTGTAGCATTTTTTCCCTTCTATGGTGTCAAAAAAATATTAAGGTTGTTGATCGTTGTTAATAGATAGTTATATGAATATAAGCATGGTTCTAATTCGAAATTATCACTAATTACCCTTGTTTTAATTCTGTTCCTGAATTCTATAGTATCTCCAACTGTTAAGACAACTAACCGTCCTTCTTCATTGATATAATTGCCTCCATAATAATTAGGATAAACTGTATTACTAGATTTCGTAATACTAGATTCGAATGAGCTGTTAAGATTATCAGCTAAGCTCATGGCTTCCATTTTTGATTTTTGTAAATCATAGACATTGTCTGCTTTATTTTTAGTATTGTTCTGTATGTCATTTAACATGTCATCAGATGAACAGCCTGTTACTAAAGCCATAACAAGTAGTGTGAAAATTAATCTCTTCATTTCCGTTTGATTTAATTTGTGAAATTTGTATTTGTTTTACCTACACAAAGGTATTACTTCGTTTATAATATGATGATGAATAAATTTTAATTAGTTTTGTTATTCTATGAATATATTATGATCTATAGTTAATAGAGGTAGACTTTCTGCTTATTGTAATTTTTGTGCTAATAACTTATGTGTTTCTTTAATGTTTTCAAGGATACTAAATGTCTTATCCAACTCCTCCTTTGTATGCATAGCTGTTAAGCTAAAGCGAAGACGGGATAATTTTTCCGGTACAGCTGGATAACTGATTGGGTTTACATATATTCCTTGCTCAAATAGTATGCGAGCTGCTTCTTTCACATTGTGTTCATTACGTACCATTACGGGGAATATAGCTGATTCGGTATTACCATAATCAAGACCTAGGGTTTCAAGTCCGGTTTTAAAATATTCGATATTTTCGGCTAATGTATTTCTCCATTGGGGTTCTTGGTCAATCAGTTGGATGGCTTTTATTGCGGATGCGGCGGTTTGAGGTGTAGCGGCGGCGGAAAATATATTTTGTCTTGAATAATATCTGAGTAAAGTTATGATCTCTATTCTTGCTATGGCATAACCTCCCACGCATCCGAAAGCTTTACTGAATGTTCCGGTTATCATGTCTACTTTGTCGAGAAGACCATAATCTTCAATAATTCCTCGGCCTGTTTTGCCTAATACACCAATACCATGAGCGTCATCAACAATGAGAAATGCGTCATGCTCTTTACATACGGCATAAATTTGATCAAGAAAGGCGATATCCCCATCTTGGGAGTAAACGCCATCAATAATTACAAAGCGATTTTTGAAGTTCTTTGAGTTGTTTAAGACATGTACTAAAGAATCAATGTTGTTGTGAAGGAATCTCTTTGTATTGGTACATAAACAACCGTCAAATACACTCGCATGAGTAAACATATCCATGATTGCGATATCTTCTTTACCCATCATGGCCAGTAATGTACTGCAATTTGCGGCGTATCCGGATGTATAGGTTATCGCATACTCATTTTTCAAGAAATGAGCGATCTCTTGTTCTAACTGCTCATGCAAGAAATTGTGTCCTCCGATCAAAGGACTGGCCCCAGCTCCAGCTCCATATTGTTCAAGTGCGTCAATACCTGCTTTTATTACTTCCGGGTGATGCGATAGACCTAGATAGTCATTAGATACGAAACTGATCATTTCTTTTTCTTTATTTGAATATGGATCGACCACTTTCATATGGGCACTAGAACCGGTCAAAGAGATGACACGATAAGGTAAGTGCTGGATTTTATGTCTATATGATATATAATCATCAACCTGTTTTGCTCTGGTTAATAAGTCTTGACCTCTATTTTCGAAGTCTTTTAATGTCATGTTGTCAAATTCGTTTTGCATATAAACCCCTCTCTTTTAATTTGACAAAATTATTGACAGTTATTATATTATGAAATGAAACTATTTTAATTATTTACTTAGGTTTCTTACTTTATAAAGAAGATTAAACATAACAGATTCTCCATTATCATTCTCTAACGCAAAAGTGGAACGAAAAATAAGTTGCCTTATTAATGAACTTTTCTCCTTATTTGACTTAATCTTTGGGGGGTGACTCCTATGTAAGATGCCAAATATTTTAATGGTATATTATTAATTAGTTCTTTTTCTTTGGTTATAAGATCCTCATAAATAGCTTCGGCGGAGGAACCAAGTAGCAAGGTCTCTCTTGTTATTTTCCGGCATAAAGCATCTTCGAGAACAATTCTTGCAATCTTATTTATGTTTAGGGAGGTTTGATATAAATCAGCTAAGTCTAGCTTCGATAATTTCCAGATTACACAGTCTGTCAATGCTTGTATATGTATGAGTGATGGCTGATTTTCTTTAAGGGAAAAGTACGAGTTGGCGAATTCGCCCGGGAAAGAAAACCAAAAGGTGATTTCTTTGTCCGGATCACCATATTCTTGTGCAGTCCAATAACGTAGGATACCACTTTCTATGAAATAAAGATATTTTTCGTAATCACCGATTCTTATGGTAAACTCGTTTTTCTTGATTTCTTCACGTTCGAAGTGTTCACAAAAAAATTGTTGTTCTTCGGGTGTTAATCGTAGTCCTTTATTTAAGGAGTCTATAACGTTAACGGATTGCTCTATTAATAATGCGATGTTGGTTTTCATGTGTTTAGTATGTTTAGATGGTTATGTTAATGCGCTCTAAGAACAAAGATAATATTAAAAGTTGGATAATCAAGATTTATTCAAGGTAACTGCACCAAAATATCTATGAAATAGAGATTGGGAAGAAATACTGTTTAGATTTGATGATAAGGTAGGCTTATTGTATATTTCCATATACGCTCTTGTTTCCTGTCGTGTGATTCAGTAAAAACATGTACGTGTTTCCCGAAAAACATGTACGACTTTTTCCAAAAACACGTACGTGTTTCGCGGAAATTATAATCGTCTTTTTAAGATGTTTATGTTCAATGATTTATATAAGAACATTATTTACGTGCTTATTGTCTAGGATTTGCCTTGGGATACGTATGCTCTAAATAGACTCCGGATACTGAAAATCGGGTGGGAAAAGTAAACAGGGATCGTTGGCAAACTTACCAGCGATCCCACTAAATCCCTATTATAATTTCGCTTGATTCACTTGCGGCGTGCGGATACCCGGTTTCAATTCTCCGTTGATGATAGTTAACCGGCCATCTTGGATAACCGCTCCCGCTCCGGCACGGGCCAACTGCTCATATTCGCCCAGATCGCTCCATGCTTTCGTGGATAGGTCGTATTGAAGTAAGGTGGTATTGAATCGGTACCATTCTACCGGATGGTGCATATAGGCCTTGGCTTCGGCTTGCAGGCGGGTAATGGCCGCTGAATCTCGCGCCGCCTCCGCTTTCGCTAAATGGATCGGTCGGGCGATGGCGGCTAAGAAACAATCGTAGTTCACACCTCCCATAAATAAGATTTTATCCGTTTGGAAAGTCACGGCACAGCCTCCTGTTAGGGTACGGTTCGTTCCGTCCTTAAACGGGGGAAGAACGGTCTCTTGTTGCCAGGTAAAAGTTGCCGGGTCGAATACCAATACATCCGTCGGGACGATCGGTTCCTCTTCGTTTAGGATGGGCTGGAAGCCTCCGGCTAGATAAATACGTGTGCCGTTGGGACTTTCTCCGGCCGCTAATACCGGTTGTACACGGGCTGCTCCCGGGAAGTCCGGTAGTTGTTCCCATCCCTTTTCGATATTCGCGAGGTTGAGGCGTAAGAAGGTATGGCAGGGCTGTCCGTTCTCATTTCCCCCTGCTACGTAAATCTCCTGTCCGGTAAAAAGCGGCCGAGAGATTATCCATTGGAGACGGTAAGGGGGGTAAGGCGCAAACCGCTACCTCTCCTTTCGTGGGGTTATAGGAGATGCGGGAGACCTCGACCAAGGAAGAATCACTGTTGTTTCCTCCGATGCAAACGATACCTTCCGGGGTGGAAACCGTAGCGCCGTAGGCGACGGGACGAGGCAGTCGGTCGATCTCTTTCCAGCCTTCGGGAAGAAGGACGAATATCTCGCTATAATATCGCTTGGCTCCTCCCTCGGTGACGGGTTTGTCCGGAAAGTTGCAACCTCCGGCAACGATCAATACGCCGTTATGGATGCCGGCGAATGGGGCGGAAACGCCAAGGGAGGCCGTATCGGCTGCTCCCGGTAGATCCGGTAATTTTGTCCAGTTTATCATGGTGTTCTGTTTTTTAGATACAGGCTGGCCGCATCCCGCTACGCAGAGTAGCAGGAGGAACAGCCAGCCGGTGATTTGTTGTTTATTATGCATAGCTTATTCTTTTATAGCCCGGAACGTAGAGGCCGGCATGCCCGCCTCGTTTACAAGATTCGCTCTCGTGAAGGGTTGCCAGCCGTAGCGTACCAGCTTCGGGTGAGTCACTTGATCGTTCCACACCTTTACTTTCCCGTTCTCTACCACGGCTTGCGCCGGATAGTAAAGTCCTTCCCGCTCGGCGATCTCGAATGTACGGATGGGGTCCCCATCGGAAGTTGTCAAGCCCTTTGCGTAATCGAAAGTGATATAGGCGGCGTTATCGGTAAACGTTGCGCTGCGGAACAAAGGGCCGGATGGGATTACGTTATGTCCGTAGGTCTTGTTCAAGGCCCAATGTGCCAGTCGTTCGCCAATCTCTTTTTTTCGGGTAGGGTGAACGTTTAAAGAATCCCCACGATCGCTACTAACGGCCATACCCGTATTCGATACGGTTTGCGCCAGGCGGCGTTGGCTGTCCCTGAACCAAGTCCAACTCGGGCGGTCTATGCTGGATAGTTGGACATAGTAGAAAGGCAGGTCTGCGTTCCAATTCTGGCGCCAGCTGTTCACCAATAGCGGGAATAATCGTTCGTGTACTTCCATATTATGGGCGTTCGATTCTCCTTGGTACCAAATAATCCCTTTGATGGGATATCGGTGAAGGGGTTGGATACCCGCCTCGAACAGATAACAAGGCTCATACGGATGGCGTTGGAGCGGGTTGGACGCTTGCTTGATGTTTAAGGCCGCCCGTTCACGTACCCAATCTTGGATAAAGTCGTTCTTCGTCCAATCCTGTAAGATATCCGGAAACTCGAATTCCAGTGTTTTCCGGTCGATCCATGCCTCCGTAGGCGAGCCGCCAACAGCGTTCAATATCAATCCTACGGGTACTTGTAAGCTATCGGCCAGCATACGCCCGAAGGCAAATCCTATGGCCGAGAAGCGTGCGGTATTCTGCGTGTCGCATACTTCCCATTGGGCGTCGTGGTAATATTGCAGGCGGTTCAATGAATCCAGTACGGAAGCGTCCCATTCCACGGCGTAGGTCTCCCAGCGGGGCTTTAGGTCGAATAAACGGATTTGCGAGTGTTGTTTCGCGTAATCCAATTGTTGCTGTTGTTCTTCCTTTACGCTCTCGTTTACCCGGAACGCCATGTTGGATTGTCCGGAGCATAGCCAGACTTCCCCGGCTACTACATCCCGATAGTTCAGCGTGCGGCTGGGGGTAGAAACCGTTAAGGTATAGGATTTCCCGCTTACCCGCAAGGGATCGAGCGTGACAGTCCATTTCCCGTTCGTACCGGCTACGGTCTCCTTCCTTTGTCCGGCGAGGGTAACAGTTACTTTCTCCCCTTGGTTGGCGATGCCAGATATAGGAAGCGGTTGATCCCGTTGCAAGACCATCCGGTCCGAATAGATGGCAGGAAGCTGTAATCCTCCGTAATCGCCGGTTAGCGCCCCATAAACGGTGCGGGCCAAGATACCGGCACCTTTCAGCGTTGGGATGCAATGCGTCGGGCAATAGATCCGGACGGTCGTATAATCCTTCCTGCAAATCGACCAAGGTCGCGCCGGCTATCCGGGCGATTTCTTCGATAAGCGCTTGCTCCATCCAGTACCAGTCTCTTGTACCGGATTTAAAACGAGGATGGCGGTGAGATATCGGAGTCATACGACAAACCCATACCTTGCATCTCGGATTGGCTTTCCGGAAGGATTCGATCAAGGAAAGATAGTCCCGGACGAAATCATCCCGGTAATTCGGCCATGCCCGAGGGTCCGTATCGTTCAATCCCAGATGGATGATCACGTAATCCCCGGCAAACCTCAGTGCCTTTTGATACGCCTCTTGTTGGGTATAAGGACGATATCCCTTGTTTAATAAAGTAGCCCCGCTATGCCCGAAGTTCTCCACTTCGTAGGCATCTCCAAGCATCTGTTGCAATTGGGCCGGGTAGCAGTTTGTTTCCCTGTTCTTGATTCCGTAGCCGTAGGTCACGCTATTACCTACGCAAGCCACCTTGATCTTTTGCGCTTGGCTCATAAATGCGAAAGCGAGGAAGATGGATAAGATTCCTATTATTTTTCTCATTTCATTCAACCGAATTAGACGTTATTTAAGTTGTTTATCTGGAGAGTAAACCAGTCCTTCCACCGCTTTCTCTCCATCCGGGGTGACGCAAACGACGTAAACATCCATTTCACCAGACGGACCTCGGGGGTATTGAACGTACCGACCGGAAGCTTCATGAACACCTTGTTCCAGCCTTTTTCCAGATGGACCGGGGTTGGTTTACGGCTTACGCAGTTCTCGTTCCCCAGTGGGATCTCATTGGACTTCTCCCGGTGGGTAGCGGTCCATACGGGGGGCGTTATCTCTTGATCATTTACCCAGATACGGCTTTCTTTATAATCCCATTTTCCTTGCATTGGAGGTAGATCCATTTCAGAACGGCTATAATTTTGAAATTCGATCCACGTACCTACCTCTTGCGCCTTGGGCGAATAGATCCAAGTCCATGCGTAAGCGGTATGGTTCGGTTGCGGGTCTTTATAGGCACCGGGAACCTGCGGTCCCCAGACATGGCGCAGGTAGATACCGGCACCGATGGCGTCGTGCGTACCGTAATTTTTCCCTTCATAGGTATATTGCGCTTGAAGCGACTTTTCCGGAGGGAAAGAACGGGTCAGTTCCCCATCATTCGGGAAAGGGTCGGTGATACGCCATCTCACGTTGGTTTGCTTGACGTAGGCGAACGGGTATCCTTGGAAATGATGTTCTTTATGCCATAACATCCGCCGCTCAAAATCGACAAATGCCTTATGTTCCTCGTTATCGGGATCGATAGGCAGCATCGTTCCGTTCTTATCGAAATATTGATAGCCGCCGCCCAACCAAGAACGTTCGGCGATCGCTAATAGATTCGGATACAAATTATTCTCCCGGATCAATTTGTCCTCCGGCTGTACGACCCGGTCGTGCCATACGGCAAGGATCGTACCCGCCAAATCATGGCTTCCTTGCGGTTCATTGTAAATACGGCTTTTGTATAAGCCGATCAAGTCGGCGAACGTATCAAAAATGGTTGATATAATGGAAACGGGAGTCGATCGCAGGAATGCCCGGTCGCGCTTTTCCCCGGTAACTCCACATTTGCTCCATGTCGATCTCACCCGGTTTGTACTTCCATCCCGGGTTCCAAGAGATCACTTGTTTCCCTTTCGCACGGATATAAGCGACCATCTCGGGTACGAACTTCGGATTGGTAAACTTTACCTCGTCCGTACCGATATGTAAGTAAGGAACCTCCTCGAATACCTCGCAAACCTCATCCATCAATAGTTTTAAGATCGCCATACCCTCCTTGCTCTGCATATCATGACGGAAGGCCCGTATGAAAGCGGCGCTATGTCCCGGCATATCTACCTCCGGGATGAGTAGTACGTTATGTTCTTTACAAAAGCGAACCAGCTCCTTTGCCTCTCGATCGTGTAATATTTTCCGGGGCATTACGGCTCATATTGCAGCTGTCGTTCAGCATCGGAAAGATCTTTGCTCTCCAGACGCCAAGCTTGGTTCTCCGTGAGATGCCAATGAAATACGTTCATCTTGTAGCGGGAAAGTACCTCGATCTCCCGTTTCAGTTCTTCCATGGAGATATAGCTCCGCCCTACGTCTTGCATGAATCCTCGTATGCGGAAAGCAGGCCAGTCGGTGATCTCGCAACCTTGGATGGAATATCGCTTCCCTTGCCGCTCGGTCAGTTGGCGCAAGGTTTGTATCGCCCAATAAGCTCCTTGCTCGGATACCGCCCGGATGGTTATCCCCCGGGAAGAGACGCTTAGTTGATAAGCCTCCTCGGAGTTGAGGGGGATTCCGTCCAATTTGTCAACCAAGGAAACCTCTATCTTGTATCGGCTGTCCGGTTGGACGCTTACCGGCAGCTCCTCCAAGAATTCCATTAGGATGGAACGGAGTTTCCCTTCGGAAGAAACTGCGATTTCCTTCGGATGGAACGAAGCGTTTGTCCGGACGTATTTTTGGGGCAAGGGCAATAAAACAGGATTCCGGGCCATCAGAGGCCCGGAATACAAGAAACTTAAAACAATTGCAAAATGCAGTATATATCGCATATACTTAGATTATTGATGAATGATATCCTGTAATTTGATAGCTTGGAAGGTCATATGTGCTACGCTTGACTCGTAGAAGATTCCTACCGTTTCCTTATCGATCATCGAAAGACAGGAATATCCCCACCCCTCGGCCTCGTCTAATAAGACTTGATGCTCCGTGGGCCAAGTAAGTCCACCGTCCAGACTCGCCTTGATCGTGATATGATTACGCCCTTTCGTCGTGTTCGGATTGGAGAAGAGTAGAAGGTCCTTGCCGGTGATGTTATCCTTGGCGTTTACCTTGATCAAGCTGGCCATACAAACGGATTCCTGTAAGGCGCTACGGCTGGAAGGATGCTCTGTCCATGTCTTGCCTAAATCCTTTGTGGTGGCCACGGCACGGCTACCGCCCCGGTTATCACGCATATTTAACATCAATACGCCCGGCTCTACCTCGGCAACTTGCGCCTCTGTGGTATTCGTGCGGGCTAAGTTATGCAGGTGCCATGTTTTCCCGCGGTCTTTGCTATACATAATGCCGGCGTTGGGCACACGGGTAGCGTCGATAAACTGGATCGGGGAAGACCAAGGTACCGTCTTGCATCGTGATGCCTCGTCCCGGGCCTTGCAATAGGAAATACCAAGACGGGTCTTTTACTTGGGAGGTGATATTGATCGGTTCGCTCCACGTCTTACCATCGTCCTCACTTTTCACGAGCATAAGTTGGGCGGTCTCGTCCGGTGTCATTCCCGGCATGGAGTTCCACCAAGCCCGTTCGTTACCCATACCATGCGTCCACGCGGCTACTACCCAGATCGTATTGGTCTTTTCGTCTACCAAGATCGATGGGTCTCCCACGCCGTTTTGTCCGTGGGGCAGGCCATCCGTTTGTTTGAAAGTCATGGCTACTCGCATCGGTTCCCAAGTTTGTCCCTTATCGGTACTGCGGCTTACTCCGATATCGATTTTCTCTTGCAGGTCCACGCTGCTATTATAGCGAATATCGTAGACTCCAAGTAATGTTCCGTTATTCGTCGTCACTAATCCCGGGATGCGGAAGGCCGCCGATCCGTCATCCCCGGCTTGGCGTACGCCGATACCTACATGGCGTTCGTCCACCTTTCCTTTCCAAGTGATGTCGATCGGTTTGTTGTTGATCTGTGCGTTAGGCATCGTGGTCGCTACTTTTGCCAATAAGGAAGTCTCTGGCTTCATCTGGATACTTACCCAGAAATAGTTGATGCCTTTAAGCATCGGTTGCTTAGAGGTTAGTTTTACCGTGCGCGACAAGGGGGCGCTAACCTCATCTTGCCGTACGGAATAAGATTCAAGAGCCTTACGGGTATTTCCCGGTATATGGCTGGATATGTACGTAACGGGACTGAAATGTTCCCCTTTGCGGGATGGAGCTTCCACTCCGCTATAAAATAGACGTATCGCTTGGATGTCCGACAGGTCGACATTGTCTCCGATCTGTATCGTGATCTCGTTTAATACATCCCCTTTTTGGGCCGGTATCCGCATCTCGTAAAGTACATTGTCGATCCGGTCTATCAAGATGGGGATTTGTTGCTCTCGCACATAAAGACTGTCTGCCGCAAAAGCCGTTTGTACGATGAAAAGAAGGCAGAAATACAGGAAAGTTTTTTTCATGATGTTTTTTGTTTGTAGGTTGAAATTAATAGATATGTGAATTCCAAAGGTAGCGATATTCATTCATATGAACAAAGCCCCTTTGGAATTCGTGCCAAAAACCTAGTTATATCCAATCGCCTTAAACCTATGTACGATTAGTATCCGGGAGTCTGTTTCAATGCGGGGTTGTTTGTCAATGCCCCTTCATTGATCGGCCATAATAAACGTGATTCTTGTGCTGTGGTATATTTTAATACATAATCCTTACCGAAGCGTCTCAAGTCGTACCAACGTTTACCCTCAAAGAAGAACTCGCGAAGTCTCTCTTTAAGGATAGCTTCCATCACATTCTCGTCGCCCGCCTCAAACGGGTTATCGTTATAGAAACTTCCTTTGTCATTCGGATAAGCCACCTCGTTCTTATGTGCGTTAAAATATTCGGAACCGTAAGCACGCTCGCGAACGGCGTTGATCTCTGTAGAAGGATCTTCTCCGAGCAAGGCCTTAGCCTCGGCTAATAATAGCAAGGCATCCGCATAGCGATAGATAGGATAATCATCGTACCAACTTCTCTCGTTACTACCTTCCAAGGTGGTTCCTTGGAACTTGTATTGGATTGGTGCGATATACTCCAAGGTGCCGTCTTCGTGCTTTTTATAAACGGCCTTCAAGGTACCTTTCAAGCGGGTATCACCTTCGCGGAATGATTTTAGGTAATGATCTTTCTTTACTTGGTAGCGCATTAAGCCTTGTAGGTTGTATCCCGGTATTTCAAGGAATGGAGTTCCTGTCTCGTCACAGTAGCCTGCCATGTACTCACGTTGAGGTACCATATTGTTACGCCAGTTATAGTCTCTCCACATCATGAAATCATCCTCCTTACCACTATGGAGTGCGAAGATCATCTCGCTGTTCTCCTTATTGTTGAAAGAGAAAACGTCCGTGAATTTCTCTTGCAGCTTTAAGTTGCCGTTTTGTTGAAGATCTTGCAAGGCTGTCTTGGCTACGGTATAATCGCCCGTGCCGCCACCCATCTGGCGTCCGCTCCATAGATAAACCTCACCTTTCAGCATCAAGGTAGCGGGTTTAGACCAATAACACTTTCCTTGTTTATAAGAATAATCTCCGCCAAAAGCTTTTTCCGAGGCATCGATATCCTTCTTGATCAGATCCATCACCTCACTCGCTGGAGAAGCGGCCTTATCAAGGTGAGAGATGTCCAATTCGCTACCTAAGGTTGGCTCCGTAGTAATGATAACGTCTCCCCAAGAGCGTAACAAATGGAAATAGATATAGGCGCGTAAACCGTAAGCCTGCCCTAAGTAATAGTTCTTTTCGGCCTCGCCTAATAAATCGGTCTCGTTCGTTCTACGGATCATCAAGTTGATTTGGTTCAGTGTCGTATAAAAATTAGCGAAGTTGCTGATTCCTGTAAACTCTGCGTTGATCGTATTGTATGAGAAACGCTCTACGCCTTGGGTAGCCTCGCCTCCGAACGGCTGATCTCCGTAGATGTCCGAGCGAGGTTCGCCCAATACGAATATGTTATAACTGGATTGTGAACGGAGCAATCCGTGTAAACCTATGTTGAATGCCTTAAACTGGTCCGGGGATTTCCAATAGTTTGCGTCGGAAATACTACTTACGGGTTCCATGTCCAAGGAGTCGCATCCGCTGAAATTCAGTAATGAGACTGCTGCCATCATGGCTATAATTATCTTTTTCATAAATGTCTGTCTTTTTTAATGGGTTTGACTAAAATGTTACGGATAAACCAAGAAGAACCGTTTTAGGAGTTGGGTATCTACCGTTATCAAGACCTTGACCATAGGTAGTATCTACCGCCGGTTCCGGAGATACACCGGTATATCCTGTGATGTAGAACAAGTTTTGTCCGGTTACATAAACAGAGGCATTGCTCATCAAGGCTTTGTTAATCCATTTCTTCGGTAGGTTCCAAGTCAATGTGATTTCACGTAAAGCTAGATAATCACCCTTTTCGTAGAAGCGGGAGCTGTTGTTGTCAACTGCTGTCAAACCATTGTTGGAGCGAGTAATATTCTTCTTGCTCAACTGATCGGCATAGTAGAACTTAGGTATATCCGTATTCTGGTTTGTCTCCGACCAACTGTCTTTCACCATATCGATGATGTTAAACGAACCTTGATATTGTCCAAGTGAACGTGCGGCTAAGTCGTTATACAGCGTATGCCCTAACGCATAATCAAAACGAGCGTATAAAGAGAAATCTTTATAGCCTAATGTCGTGGAGAAACCACCGGTTACTGTCGGGAAAAGATTACCTACTTTCACGCGGTCTAGATTGTTGATTACGCCATCATTGTTCAAGTCGGCCCAACAAACGTCACCCGGCTCGATCGGTTGCTTACCTGCCTTATCCTTTAAAGCTTCCCATGCGGCGGGGCCATACAATTCTCCAATTGCGTCGTAGCGGTTATTGGCATTCGCTTTCACGTCATCCCAATCCTTGAAGATATGATCTTGCTTGAAGGCAAATAAATCACCCAGCTTACCACCTTCTTGTTTTCCGCCAACCCATACGACTTCACCCTTTTGCGGGTCGTATACTTGGTAACCTCCTTGGCGGTTATTTTCGTTCCCATTGGCCGGAAGCTTGACAATCTTGTTCGCTACCGTAGATAAGTTTGCTGATACATCCCAACTGAATCCGTTTACGTTGTTTAGGATATTCGCTTTTACTTCCATCTCGAAACCTTGGTTACGTAAAGTTCCCAAGTTGGTTTTGATGCTGTTGAAACCAGTGTAATTGGGTAAATCCAAATCTGTCAACAAATCGGAAGTCGTACGATTATAATAGTCTAGGATAAAGCTCAGGCGATTGTTGAAGAATCCTATATCCAAACCTACTTCGAAAGATTTACTTTGCTCCAACGTAATCCACCGTTTACCAATTTGTCATTATAGAAACCTACAGAGCCATCATAGTTTGTTATGATCGATCCGTTCGCGTCTTTCTGCCCATAGCTGCCATATACGTCGTAGTATCCTAATCCGTTTACGTTACCGTTCACGCCGTAGCTGATACGAGGCTTTCAGG
>ENA-OQJN01000413-OQJN01000413.1-human-gut-metagenome-genome-assembly--contig:-NODE-413-length-18099-cov-1.972290_pt1 | contig 18099 bp, 18 predicted proteins | sample MGYA00242610_ERZ504777 | MGnify/ENA primary metagenome ERZ504777 (study PRJEB26092, sample SAMD00036350) | human gut metagenome | host: Homo sapiens | study: EMG produced TPA metagenomics assembly of... | reverse complement strand
AGTAGAAACTTTAGTGGATATTTTTTTCATGCGGTTGTTTGTGATACCCTGTATAAACACTCGTCATTTTTTAGGGATGGTTTGTATGACAGACCAAAATAAGTCCGTCAAAGGGAATTACACCCATTGCGGGAGATGATCAGAGGGCGTTTCTTTCATGTTCCTGCAAAGTTTTTGATACATATGCGTAACTTTATAATCAGATTCATCCTTAAAAGATCTTATCCATATCTCTAAACCTTTCCTGCCCTATGGTTAAGGATTTTCTTCCTGTTTGTTTTATCTCCGCAAGCCTTTGGAGTTAACTCCATAGCCTTGGGAGATAACTCCAAAGCTTATGGAGATAGAATACATCCGTATAAAAAGGCTTAATCAGGGAAGAGAAAAGGCTTATGCAACAGGAACGAATGTGATATGTTGTTATTACGGCAGCAGAAAGATCGAACCGTTTAAAATTCATGTCAACTCTTTTCACACGCAGGAGGTATATACTGAATCTAAAGAAAGATATGAACAGGAAAATAAGAAGTAGGCCCCGTCAAATTTCTTCCCCCCTTATCTTATAAATTGAACCACATAGTTCCATTAAATAAAAATCCCCTTCAACCGTAACTGAAGGGGATTTCACTATATAATAAAGTATTATTAATAGCTTCCTCGCATATTCGAAGCACTACATTTCACTGTAGAAACAAGTTCTTTGTCATTTTCTCCCTTTGCAGTCACCTTAACTACAATAGTATCACTCTTAGGCACTACTTGATCGAAAATGTCACGAAATTCCATATCATTAAAAGGCATATGGAAACTAATCAAAGCACCTCCTGTCTGATAAGCATCATCAGCCCCTTTGGTCTGTCGAAGTTTTGTCACCAATGTATCCTCCTTGGCTTCTACAGCATATAAATGGAAATCATTCATGTTCAGCTGTTCTTTAGTTTTAAAGGTAAAAGGTACGTTGACATATCCATTTATAGCCCATATCTTATTATTAGAATCTTCCAATGACACTAGTGCATACTCATTTTTCAATGTATCAGCCTGAACATTAAAATCTTTATAATTCAAAACAGCCATTAGGCCAACTTCACTTACCTTATAAGACTTTTTCCCCTCTGTAATCGCTTCTCCTTCCATCAGTTTGATCCCTACCTGCACACGCTTGTAATAACTGCCATCAGATGCCTTAAGACCGGCCAATACACTTGAAGCCACTGGAGTATAAGTATATCCCCATGCATCTCCTTTCAGGACAGGTCCACCAAAAATACTACCATCTTCCACAGTAACGATCTCATAAAGATCATAATTGGGGCCGCTATCACCATCATTCAAACAAGAACTAAAAGTAAACACCGATACTAACCCAGCAAATATTGCTGCCAATTTCATTTTTTTCATTTTCTTCTTTATAATTATTAGGGTTTGCAAAATTAAATAAAAGAATCGGTTTCCAAGAAAGAAACTTAATTCTTTTTATTGTTTTAATGATTAAATGAAAAATTGGCTTAAATACTGCGTCGCCACTTGTCTTTTAACATTATTTTTTTATTCATGTTTCATCCTCTGATAAGACTTGCTTTTATCTTTTGTTTTAACTATTTTTTTCTACCGAAATTCACTTGTAGCCTATCCGCCATTAATCCATTAATAAAAATTAATACATAAAAAGAACAAGCAGTTGGGGCTATAGTACCACTTTATTTCCTATCTTTGAAACAAAACAACTTAATAACAATAAAACCTAAGATATTACATGATACCTATACATTTATTTTTGCCGATAAGATCAATTTCCATTCCTACCGATTCGGTAAAATAAACTATTTATGAACGCTGTATTCTTCAACGAATACATCCAAACAAAATCCTAGATTTATGACCGATTTCACCCCGTGGACACTCTTTGTCGATACAGGCATCATCTCAGTACTGCTACTGCTCGGCAAACTCATGAGAGTAAAAATAAGATTCATCCAAAGGCTGTTCATCCCCCCTAGCCTGTTGGCCGGGTTTATAGGACTGTCCTTGGGACCTCACGGTTTCGGCATCATACCTCTTTCCACCCAAACAGGAACTTATGCCGGCATATTGATAGCCTTCATTTTCGGCGCTCTCCCCCTCACCTCACAAAAGGCAGCCAAAGGAGATGCAGACAATATAGGCAGCATGTGGGCATATTCACAGGCAGGAATGTTGTTGCAATGGGCTTTCGGAGGACTGTTGGGATTGCTTGTCCTGAACCGGATATGGCCCTTGAACCCTGCCTTCGGCATCACTATGCCAAGCGGCTATTGCGGCGGGCACGGTACAGCAGCAGCCATCGGACAGGCTTTCAGCCAGTTCGGATATGACGAAATTCTAACTTTGGCCATGACTGCCGCCACCTTCGGTATCGTAGCGGCAGTCATTATCGGACTGATCATTATAAAATGGGGGACAAAGAAAGGGCACACCTCCTTCCTCGCCAATTACGATGACCTTCCTCACGAATTACAGACAGGCCTGTTGCCCGGCGACAAACGGGAAAGCATGGGTGAAAGTTCTTGCTCTTCCATCTCCATTGACCCGCTGACCTTCAATCTTATCATTGTAGCAGTGATAGCATTAGGCGGATACTGCATCAGCAAAACAGTATCCCACTTTTATGCCGGGGTTTGAAACTGCCGGTATTCAGTTGCGCATTTGTGGTAGGTATATTCATCAAAAAGATATTCGACAAAACAAAAACCAGTGATTATGTCTGCCCGCAAACCATAGGCCACATCAGCGGAGCCTTTACCGATTTTCTGGTAGCTTTTGGAATTGCTTCCATTAAAATATCTGTTGTAATAGAGTACATCATACCCTTATTAATTCTGTTAGTCTCAGGATTAATTGCAACCCTGATTTATGTTCTGGTCATGGCCCGCAAATTAATGAAAGACTGTTGGTTCGAGAAAGCTATCTTCACATGGGGATGGTTTACTGGAACTATGGCTATGGGCATCGCATTGCTCCGCGTTGCAGACCCCAAAATGCGCAGCCGATGCCTGGATAACTATGCACTGGCTTACTTGTTCATCGCCCCGGTAGAGATTTCTCTGATAACTTTCGCTCCGGTAGCTTTCTTGAACGGTTACGGGCTGGTGGTTACGGGAATCTGCCTGGCGGCAGGACTTGCCGTACTGGCAACCGCCTATATCAAAGGTTGGTTTATCAGGAAACAATAAATGGAATGACACCGGAATAACAAGACAAAAAAAGTAAGTTAACTTGCTTGACCAAGCAACATAGGTTCGTCAGCCAACGAACGTATCTTACTTAGCTATTGAAGCCAACTTACTTTTTTTATATCAAAACGCATGAGCTTATACCCGACAAAGTACGCAAAAGTCCTTGTCATACAATCTCCGCAAACTCCTCAATATGATTGTCCACATATTCTGCAATCCGGGCAGTTACCGACTCTTCCATATCCATGAACTGCTCTTCCAACTCATCAAAGGCCTCGTATTGCTCATACATTGCCATAAATTCCTCATCATCCCTGTCCTTTTCCAAATCAGCACGGTTCTCATCATATATTTTCTTCGCGCTATAAATCAATTTGGCAAATTCTTTCGCTCCAAACTGCCGCATTGCTTTTGCAAAAGGATTATCAAAGATATAAGGTCCAAAACCATTCTGTATCAATTGTACAAAACCACCTTCATTTATTTCTTCACGCAAGAAATGATACCCCAACAATGAATGCTGGTAACCATTGAGCAAAGGCATTGTTTCCGCATTGACAACACCTCCTGTCACCTCTAGGTATTTATCTATAAACACCTTCAAAAAACCATCCATACCCTCTTCCGCACCTCGGCGCAAAGCTTCGTCTGTAATTGCTATTTTATTTGCTTCCATTCCTATCATTGTAATATAGGTACAAAGATAGAGGTTTCATCGGAAAGAAAAAACATTTTGGCAACTCTAGTTTGCAAAATGCTGTCCTACAATAAATTTATTTTATTTAAAGATAAAAAGTGACGGGCAACAAGTTGCAGAAAAGAATAAAACGACTAACTTTGTGGGCGAAAAGAATAACCAATCTTTTCACGTGGTTTACGAATATTTATTTTATTACCAAAAAACGTAAAGAATATGACTTATTCACACGAAGTAGAACACATGTGTGTTGTGAAAAAAAGGTCCTAATCACGGACCAGCTCCTATTCCTGAAGAAGGAAAGTGGGTAAAATCAAAAGAAATTAAAGACATCTCTGGTTTGACACACGGTATTGGCTGGTGTGCTCCTCAGCAGGGTGCTTGTAAACTAACCCTTAACGTAAAAGAAGGCATCATCCAGGAAGCATTGGTAGAAACTATCGGTTGCTCCGGTATGACTCACTCAGCCGCTATGGCTGCTGAAATTCTTCCGGGTAAGACTGTATTGGAAGCATTAAACACTGACTTGGTTTGTGATGCTATCAACACAGCAATGCGCGAACTATTCCTTCAAATCGTTTACGGACGTACTCAGTCAGCCTTCTCAGAAGGCGGTCTGATTATCGGTGCCGGTTTGGAAGACTTGGGTAAAGGTCTTCGCAGCCAGGTAGGTACTTTGTATGGTACTTTGGCTAAAGGTCCCCGTTACCTTGAAATGGCTGAAGGTTACATCAAGAACGTATTCCTGGATAAGAACGACGAAATCTGCGGTTACGAATTCGTTCACATGGGTAAGTTCATGGACGAAATCAAGAAGGGTACTGATGCTAACGAAGCGTTGAAAAAAGTTACAGGTACTTACGGACGTGTAACTGAAGAACAGGGAGCTGTTAAGAAAATTGATCCACGTCACGAATAATTATAAGGAGGAAAGAATATGATTAGAGAAGTAAAATTCGAAAGCCAAGACCGTCGTATCAAACAGATCATTGCTGCTTTGAACGAAAACGGCATCAAAGACATCGAAGAAGCTAACGCAATCTGCGAAGCTGCCGGACTTGATCCTTATAAAACTTGTGAAGAAACTCAGCCTATCTGTTTCGAAAATGCCAAGTGGGCTTACGTAGTAGGTTCTGCCATTGCATTGAAGAAAGGTTGCAAAAACGCTGCTGAAGCTGCCGAAGCTATCGGTATCGGTCTGCAGGCATTTTGTATTCCGGGTTCTGTAGCTGACGACCGCAAGGTTGGTATCGGTCATGGTAACTTGGCAGCCATGTTGCTGCGTGAAGAAACCAAATGTTTCGCTTTCTTGGCAGGTCACGAGTCATTCGCTGCTGCCGAAGGTGCTATCAAGATTGCCGCTAAAGCTGACAAGGTACGTAAAGAACCTCTGCGTTGCATCCTGAACGGTCTCGGCAAGGACGCTGCACAGATTATCTCTCGTATCAACGGCTTTACATACGTTCAGACTCAATTCGATTACTATACAGGTGAACTGAAAGTAGTTCGTGAAATCGCATACAGCGACGGTCCCCGTGCCAAAGTAAAATGCTACGGTGCAGACGATGTTCGCGAAGGTGTGGCTATCATGTGGAAAGAAGGCGTGGATGTATCTATCACTGGTAACTCTACGAATCCGACCCGCTTTCAACACCCGGTTGCAGGTACTTATAAGAAAGAACGCGTATTGGCTGGCAAGCCGTACTTCTCAGTGGCATCCGGTGGTGGTACTGGTCGTACTCTGCACCCGGACAACATGGCTGCCGGACCGGCTTCTTACGGTATGACTGACACAATGGGTCGTATGCACTCAGACGCTCAGTTCGCTGGTTCTTCATCAGTTCCTGCTCACGTGGAAATGATGGGATTCCTGGGTATCGGTAACAACCCGATGGTAGGATGTACAGTGGCTTGTGCTGTAGACGTTGCTACTGCTTTGAGCAAGTAATATAATACATTGCTAATATATAAATCCCTATAACCATTGCAGTTATAGGGATTTTTATTTCCAGTAATTTCATTCGTTTAACTGATGACCCACCCCTCCTATTTTTCAATATCAATCAAAAGTATTGCAAATAATTGTCTAAAATTACGGAATGAAATTGGTTCTTTAAATCATAAATCGGTTATACAATTAAGAGTTGGTTTAGGATAAAAGGAGGTCAAAACGAAGATTATTTATATGCAATCTGGCATTTTTGAAAATTTAAAAACAAGCAAAATTCAACAACCTGTTTTATCCTGCATATACTCAAAGAACGATTATCATAATATAAAATTGACGAGCAAGAAAAACTAGATCAAATCCCTGTATCTTAAATATTATCAAAAAAAGGAAGGCTGTTTTCACGCCCTCCTGTCTGTCCGCACAATTATATAATCCCGTATTTGCAGTATCTCACAGAAGGTAGAGTTAGCTGATGCCTAACATGATAGCCCCTTTACCTAGTTGTTTTCGGTCTGTTCGAACTAATATACATTTTAATATCAGACTTCCCCTGCCAAATTCACATCAAAAACGAGGTTTTACAAATTTGTCATCTGGAGATGTAAAAGACAACCCCGGAACAGAACGGCGGATATCTTTATAGGCATGTTCTTTAATCAGTGAATAATCTGTAGCATCCAAAGCATAGTAATAATCATCTTTATCTGTCGATAACTTTACAGTCCAGTCAAACATATTTCCAAAGATGGTTAACTCATCTTTTGCCGGATCGAAACCGGGGAGAGCTGATTTCACCAAACTTCCATCACTATTGATAATATAAAAATGATGCTTGCTATCTACCATATACCCCAAAGTCCGACGGCTACGGAATTCAGTAATAAACACATATTCCGGCAAGACTCCTTCAGGCAACTGAATAGTTTTCACATACGGACGTCCTTTGGTGCACTTCAGATGGAACAATTTATGGTTGGCATCTAAAACCAGATATCCCTCATCATAGTCTTTACGAGTAGTTGGATTGCCCGAAGCATAGCATGCAGGAAAAGCAAACCCTTTCTGAACCAGCATATCCGTAAACAATTTGCTTTTCGCCTCATCGATACAATTCGTCTCCATACGAATAAATTCTATACCTTTATCAGTAAACGGAATGCATCTTCGGGCATTTTCAAATCCACCCGTTTGGACATGGACTCCATCAGAAAATAGAGTCCTGTCTGGGGAGCATTGATGGCTGACGGCACACTCTTGAAAGTAAAGTTTGTCAATTGAATATCTTTCGGACTAACTGCCTTACCACAAATGGTATCAGGGAAACGTTCGTCCGCCGTAAGCTGGCGCACATAGAGAGAAGGCAACAAACTGTCTACCTGCTGTTGTGTATATGTATTGCCTTTCGTATCATAGCGGTGAAGTTGCTTATTCTCATCTAGTTGTGTAATAACAAAATCACCAAGTACGGAACTATACATAGTAAAAGGAGTTTTGACAGGCTTCAGTGTGAGAAAAGCATAACACCAAGGCAACTGCCATACAAGCAGGACAGCTACGGTAATATAAAAAAATATTTTGCTGAATCGAATCATGTTTGTTTGATTTTTTAATAATAAACATTCAATTAATCTTGCTTACCGGCCTTGAACCGTACCACAGAAATCCACGAAAGAGAAGCGGCAAGCAACGTATAAAGTGTCAGACAGGGCAAGAAACTATTATATGCCTCCGCTCCCGGAGCCAGAAAGTAGACACGGAAAATCAATGCCGCAATAATCAGATTCAAAACCCTGCGCTTCCATGTGGGTTCCAGGCAAATCCATGAAACAAGCAGATAACTGGCAAATCCGGCAAGAACCATGGAGCCGCAGATAATAAAACAACGCTGCACCAACTCACTTGTAAAATGTTGTGGCAGATAAACTCCCATCATAATAAAACTCATAGCAAAACAGGTCACCAGTGCAAGTACGCCATAGGCCAACATTGACATGACCATTTTCTTCTGTGAATAAGGCAAATGCAAAGTAAGCTTCAAACACTTACGTTGCATCTCGGGGAAAAACTGTACGGCAGCAAGCAAGATACCGATAAGTAAAGGGACAAATTGCAACAAATCAATAAATATAGCATCCTTCTGGACCATCACTACCCATAAATGATCGATTCCCTGTATGGCAATGGTACGGCCAATACGAAGCATGGAATATCCTGTGATCCCTATCATAAAAAGAGTTGCCAGCAACCAATACCAACGCGTTTTTATCCACTCTTTATAAAATATGGCTTGTATCATATTTCTTCTATTTAGTTTACATATTAATACTTTCCGGTAAGACCGATAAAGGCATCTTCCAGACTTACATTTTCGTGCTGCAAACCAGTAAAGGGAACTTGACTTTCCTTCAACAGTTTCTCCACATCCACGGGAGGCAAAAAGGAGTACGTTTCCAAGGTTTGACGAATGACAGCCGGATGATAGCAAGTTGCCGGCAACTGAGACTGATAACCCTCGGACACAGTACAAGTATATCTTCTCAGCTCTTTCATCAACGTTTCAATAGGCTGTTGAATAAGGATAGAGCCATAATCCATAATAATACAATCATCAATCAACCGCTCCATATCCTGAATAATATGGGAAGTCAGGAAAACAGTCTTGTTCTCGGAACGGGCATAATCACGTAAATAATCCACAAAAAGACGGCGATAGCCCGGATCAAGTCCTAAAGAGAAATCATCCAGAATCAACAACTCCGGATTTTGTGCCAGGATCAGTCCCAATGCCACTTGCGAACGCTGTCCGTTCGACATTCTTGAGATACGTTGTCCCGGAGCTACCTTCAATTTGTTCATCAAGTCATAATAAGCTTCTTTCTTCCATTGTCCCGGATAAAAAGAAGCATAAAACTTTTCTATCTGTGTGATATTCATAAACTGATATTGAACATGACCTTCCAGCAATAAACCGATATTCCTGCGTAAAGCAGGGTTCATGGTCTGAATGTTCTCACCAAAGATGCGACATTCGCCTGAACGCGGCTGAAGATAACCGCTCAATATATTAATGGTTGTCGTTTTCCCTGTACCATTTTTACCCAACAACCCCAAGATACGCCCTTGAGGAACTTCAAAACTCAAGTTCTCATAAATCTTGCGTTGACCGTAATAATGGGTCAGGTTCTTACATTCTATAATTGCACTCATGCTTTATAAATCATTTTTCGTTTGCTATTAGAAACACGCCAAGAAAAGAATAGGAATCAAGATACCGGCCACCAACTCGATTCCTCCTCTGCCCCACAATCCTTTAGGACCTTTTATCATCACTATACCGCTGACAGTGATAATAATCAGACAGACAGCAAAAGCATCGGCAAACCAAGTCCACCACTTACCCGGATTGAAATGGAGTTGTACCATGGAAGAGATCAGCGGACGGCGCTTCACCCCCTCGTAGACAGCATCTTTTGTCCGGGTGTTAATCACCAGACTTGAGCCTCCTTTCAGAAAAACCTTAATCAGATCCGGCTCCGGGTAATAATATTTAGTAAAATTTCCGGCTTCGCCCAGCGGTTCCAACAAAGTCAAAATCATCTTCTCATTAACTTTGCTCTTGTCCGACAGATCCTCTGTTATTTTATATTCCGTTCGTGTAACTGTATAATGGGGATTTATGCTATCCCTATGGTTCATCACGATACCCGAAATAGCATAAATCAAAATCATTCCCGCAAAGAAGAAAGACAGATCACGATGGATGATCCGGCTCCACTTGCGGAATGCAGTACCTTTATTCTGCGATTTCATAAGAACTGGCTTCCATATAGTAGAATGACAGATAATCTTTTCCGGTAGCAGCTTTTCTTTCTGCTATCTTTGCGCGAAAGTCCGCAATACGGGCTTCAGGGGTGCTGGCTGTTTCACCGCGTGCTTTTTTTTCCGAATCACACCCGGCAGCAGTTTCTCCATGAGATTTTTCAGTCTGTGCTTTCAGTTTAGCCTCCCAGTTTTGCAAGTAAGCTTCATCTACCCGCTGTTCCTTTAACGTTCCGGTCACTGTGACAATAGCGTTGATGCATTTGGTATCAAACGAGCCCAAAGGTCCGGCTTCCACACGAATCGTTTTGGTATCATCACTGCCCATCAGGAATATTTTTGTAGCTCCGTGCTTGCAGGTATGTGTGCAGATTCCTTCGATAGTCACCTCCTTGTTGGCCAGTGAATCGGCATGCACCAGCAGATTATCGATACTCAATGCCGCCGGAGCCGCCTGCTCCGTTTTTTCAGACTGGCTCTGTTTGTTACTGTTTCCACAAGAAGTAGTAGTTACTAAAGCTGCCATTAAGGTTGCAGCGACCATAAACTTAATTTTCATATACTAACTGTTTTTATTTTTTAAAAAAAGATGCCCAGTGAACAAGCGGCATACTGGGCCGTTCCGCATTTTTTATAATATGCCGCCTGCCATTGAACAGACAAAGACAGGTTATATTGTTTCATGATGGGATAATCCCCTTGCAGACGAATCCCCACCATACTATAACTATCAGATAAATAGTCAATATTTGCCAATAAAGTCTGGGCGGACGACTTCGCGGCATTCAATCCCGGTAAAGAATATTCAGCCGATAAATTGGCATAATATCCACCGTTAGCTTCTGCGGTCAATCGTAGCAGCCTCTTCTGATACAGCAAACGGGCACGCAAAGAACTCTCCAAAACAGACAAGTGAACAAACCGGGATACGGCGTTGTAATCCGTTTCCAACCGATGGTAGATTATGTTTGGGACAATTGCTCCTCCCCATACACCTTTATCGGTCAAAAGCTTCTCCCACAAACCACTTACGGCAATCCGACTATTCGCGACCTTCATTCCCGGAGATGTACTAATTAATGCTCCATAGGAGCTTCCGCCCGCCTCTCCGTAAATATTCTCCATTCCTTTACGAACTATATAGCCTGCATCCAGTTTCACAGCAAGGTGTTCTGCCTGCTGAAGTTCCCGCATCCAGGTCACGTTTCCTTTCAAATCAGTCGTATTCAATTCCAGCAAAGTGAGATTATTGGCATTGCTCAATTTCTTGTCCATTGACATACGGTCAATTGAAACTGTGGCCGATATCCCCTTTTCCGTATCAACTGGCAGAATGCCTATGCTTCCTCCCCACCGGATGCCTTGATGCTTCGTCCCGGTCTGGTTTCCGGCGAAACGCACATAATCCATGCCCAATCCCAACATATGGTATACCGAAGTAGAGCCTTTATCTGCAAGGAATGAAATCTCACTTTTCTGCTGATAAAGCCGGAAATCTGCGGAAACTCCCAAACGATATGTCCCCAGACGATATCCTGCTCCCAAAGCAAAAGAGAGATCGGAAGCTGTATTACGTGGACGCGGATCTTTATCCCGATAATTATGAGACGCTCTGTAACCACCGGTGATTCCCCATGTCCAGGAACCTGACTCACTGGCGTAACCTCCATTGAAATAATAAGTTTCTCCCTTCAGGAAACCACCAATGGAATCACCAGTCACGTAAGGAGCTATCAATTTCCAGTCTATATTTTCATTCCATAACACATTCTCCTGCTTCTCACTCCTGTATCCTGCTGAACCGAATACACGATCACGTTCCGAAAGAATAACGAAGGAATTGACATCTACCCCGATACGGGTATCCTTATCACCTTCCTGTTTCAAAGATGCTTTTCCTTTATCATGATAAGCTCCATTTACGTCCAGCCTTGTCCATGTATACGGAGTATAGTAATAATAAAGTGCCGGATTCTGCCATATCTCGCCACGAAATCCGGTCGCAAATGAAGCGGTACGGATTACCTTATCGGACAGGGAGAGTGTGTCGGTAGTCTGCCCGAAGGCTTCCTGCCGACTCTCCACAAATAAAGCAATCAGCAACATAATGATAATTCGGATTAGCATCATGAATAATAAAGATTTATATATCAATAAGACGGATTCAATTATTTGTTAAACAGGCTCGGAGTAGCCGCAGGTGTGAAATCAACGGTAGAGTTATTTGTATCCTGCAATACTTCCCGATCACCATCCTTGTAGGCGGCTTTACGCATTACGCACTTTCCGATGTTTTCTGCAACGGTATTGTTCATACCGATATAAGTATGCCCCATATCCAGCCCGGTAGAGGTTACATTCCACTGCCATTCATTGGAAGCACCTACATTTACAGCATCAATCACCCATTCATTGGGGAACTTATATTTGCTTTGCGGTTTACTGGCTGTTCCATTTTGCATAATATACGTATAGTTGTATGCATAGTCTGAAATATACTTTTCTTTAGTCATACTTTTGGGTAATCTGCCAATAGCATAAGCGCGATTTCCCTGTTTATTCAACACCCAGATAGTTTTGGAATAACAATAATAAACATCCAGATTGGGAACAGCCGGATTATCCACATCTTGCTTTGATTCAATATACCACTCAAAATTGGCTTTACTTAAATCTATAGAATTCGGATTAGCCTCTTTATGATTGATCGCATTGTCACAAAGGATAAAGGATTCTCCCGGTTGTACCGGATAATCTGTTCCACTACCCGGTACTGCTACAACAGAGCCTACCGCAATAGCTTCATCCATGATATCCGGATCTACCGATTGATATTTCTGAGTAGTTTGGAATTGTGATTCCATAAATATCAATCCATCCGCATACAAAACTTTATCCGAGTTATTATAGATACGTATATACTGGTCGCCATTATATTGCTTACCTGCTTCATTATAGGTTCCGGGAATAAATATCTCGGCAATCACAAAATCAGGGTCACCTGTATTGAGTACATGAACCTTCAGTTCCAGCTTGTACGACCCTCCAGATACGGCCACATTCTGTTGTACTCCCTGTACATCGACTTCCACCGGAGTTCCATTCTGTGAGTAAGTTCCCTTACCAATGAAAGTTACATTATACAACCCGTCCGCCAGTTCAATACTCTGAGCCGGATAGGTAATGTCTGTCTTGACAGATGTATTTACATTTTCAAAAGTATAGGTTCCACCGGTCAGTTGCAGCCCCTCGATAGTTGTATCTACAGTAGTGGTAATACCTACAGTGGATATGCTCACTTTGTCATCATCACTACATGCGGTAAATCCCAGCATTGTCGCAAAAAGGACTAACATTGTCAATTGATTCTTTTTCATCTTCATCTCTATTTTATTGTTCATTTACTAAAAGTTAAGTTCATTTCCATACCGAAATAAGGCGATTCGGACGTTCTCCGTTGCAGTACGCCCCGTAACGTATAATCAGGATAAATACCCAAAAGCCGGTTTACATAAAAAGCCAGATTCAGATACTTACCGATCCGTTTACTCGCCTTCAAATTGATATCCATATAAAAAGGCACGGTAGTACGCTCAAAATAAGTGGCTGAATATTTCTCCACCAGATGCTGTAACTGAATATTGTTTTTATCCTCTTCGCGAAACGGATGCGTTTCACCGGATTGATCTATATAGCTTACCGGCACGCCATTATTCCACAAGTTCCGTCTGTTGGTATACCAAGTGCATTGTGCCGACGTAGAGAAAGTAAGTCCCAAACGCTGTATATAGGTATCAAACATAAAGTTCGTATTGAATGCCTGGCTTTCTGTTCCGTTGTCCCCATTGTACAATCCCACATATTTCAGCTGTTTATTGTCCAACAATATAGAAGAGGCCTTATATTGAGGAGAATCCGAATTATAAATTGTCTTTATCCAGGCTCCATACATAGTGACGCGAGTCTTGAGCGATTCTATTCGTTTGGAAGCGAACTGAAACTCCACTCCTTCTTTACACACCTTCATTACATTACCTTGTGTGGAATACACATCCAGATTATATTCATTTGTATAAGTCAACTGAGAAAGTTCTGGAGGAGCCGTCAATGCTGATCCGTCGATACTAGCAGGATCATATAGTTTATATGCCAATGACCTATAATAAGTGATATCATCAAAAGCATTATTCATCCGTTCGCGGAAATAAGTTATCGACAGGCGGTTTCCCTTATAGCTGACGTCGGCCCGCACTTCCCATTTCATGTTACGTGCTGGTTCCAATTGATAGTTTGTATTATCCCATTTATATGTCATCATATTGATACGGCGATAATCCGGATTGGTATGGTAATAATTCAACTGAATCAAATCTACATACTTAAAATCCGGATATAGCTGTGCGGTGGTCGGCATACGGCTGATCCAGCCCAAACCTCCCGAAAAGGCAACATCCCATCCGTTTGATATCGGTAAACTCCATTGCAAGTCCAGACGAAGATCGGGATATATCTTGCCCTGCATCTTATATTTAGTGTCCAGCCCCAATAAAGACTGCAAACGGATACCAGCCGTAAAAGCCAATTTATGTCTATTTACAGGAAGATTCAACACCTCCTCGGCATAGAAGGCGAAAGGTTGCAGCCCCGGTATATCCTTAAAACGGCGAGGCCGTGTACTCAAACTTTCACTGATGGGCCGTGTCACATCGAATACCTGGCCTTCTCCCAAATTCTTCTGATAATTCCATTCCATCCCCATATTCATCGCATTCTGTAATACCCCCAACGGGAAAGCCAATCGCGTACGGGCGGAAGCCGTAACATATAAAGGTTTACCATCAATATCCATCTGTGCCACATAATTATAAGGTAGATAGATGCCATCAAACTCTCCGGTTTCTGTCTGAGTAGCAATAGCTGCCGGACGATTCAGAGAAACGGACTTTATTTCACGCATCTTCTCCCACTGCTGACTGACAGAAGTAGTCACACCAACCTCACGAATCCATAAATGGGCCGGAAACTTCATGCTCCATTTCCCCGCTATCTTCAGGCTGTTAAAGTCCGATTTATAAGAATCTTCCTTTACTGTCGCATCTTTATCCCTCTTCGCATCATCAAACGAGCCGGTATAATCGGAACTGATATTCCAATGAATATTACGTTCATTCCATAACCATTTGCCATCCAAGCGGGCGGAAGCAGTAAGGCGAGTGTAATTTTTCACACTGTTACGCGGATCTATTTTGGACTCCAAATAGTTTAAATCAGCATTCAACACATAACGCCCGTTCCCATCCAGCCGAATTCCCTTGCCTACAGAAAACAGTTTACTGGTTTTATTCAGCCTTAAAACGACGCCCAGACAAGGGGCGTCTCATTCATTTTACGCTGAATGATTACCGCACCGTTTGTCCACATTACCATAAGCCACGGAAGGAATGCCACGAATGATTTCCACCTTCTCAATATTATCGGTTGAGATGGTACGCATATCCATCCCTTTTCGTACATTGTGCTCGTTGCATTCACTGCGGAAGTACTGTTTGGCATATATTGCAGATTCGCATCCGTATTCTGGGAGATACCATCAATATAAAATCCAACTCCCAATGAAGAGATATCCTCCGTCTTACCTGTTTCACGTATCCGGATCAGATTGGCCTGCCCCATCTGAGGATCAGCCGACTTTCCTCCAGGTACTAATTCCATCAAGTCACTGAAACTGCTGGGCTGAAGATGTTTCATGGCTGTACGGTCAACGATAGAAGCGCTGGTAGCGCGTTTTGATTCAGAAGCGGTCACCACTACCTCGTTCAGCGCCATGACCGAAGGTTTTAAATAAAAGATTGCTGAAATATCCCCAATGACCTTCACTTCTTTTTCTGTAGAATCATATCCTAAATAGGATACAATAACCCGATAAGTTCCAGGATGGATATGTAGAAGTTCAAAATGTCCATTCGCATCTGTTATTCCCCCATAAACAATCTGCTTATCCACAAACAATTGAACTGTAGCGTAATCCAACGCTTTATGAGTCTGCTCATCCAGTACAGTTCCCCGAAATACAAATGTCTGCCCCCATAAAAGAGACACATTGCTACAAATTATAAATAAAAAATATATGCAATCTTACAAATCATTTCATTCTCTATTGGTTTGCAAAATTACAATTCATAAAAGCTCGGCACAATCCCCATTTCTAGGTATATACTAAATTATACATAGATCGGAGATACCTACATGACGGTATACAATTTACAAATAAAATCACTTTCACCTAAACTTTATATTCACATTTTTTTTTCAATGATAAGATAAATACATCTACTTTTTACCTGTTTCAATGGGGAAAATGCCACGCCATATAAATACAGTTCATTATCAACATATTACCCCCATAAGCAATGGTATGAAAGCATAATGGCATACAACTTTATATTACAAATCCATTGGCAGAATATTTATATCCGGCAGTCAAGGCACATCAGGTTTATTAAGTAATATCTATCCTTCAAATATTAAATTAGCAAGTGAAGAAAAGCAACTGCAAAAAACACTATATTTGTGGAAATGAATTCAAATTAAACAGTTAGATTATGGGAACTTTAGGTTGTATCAATGACATGATGAGAAGAGATAAAGAAAATCGTGAACTACGAAAAGCAGGAAAGGAACGCTTAAATGAAATTCGAAACCGACTGGTTGATTTGAACAAAAAAGAGCACTCCTCCCATCTATCCCTTGAGCAATTAGAAGAGATCAGAATAAAAACGCAAGAAAAAGAAGAAGCGGAACTAACCAGCTCTTCAAATAAAATTAATCATGTTTAGGAATCGTTCTGATATCAGGAGCTCTGGTATGGATAGGGATTACCTTCTTTTTTTAAAATTCTACTCTCTATTTTCTTCCTTATTCCTTGAAAAACCAATAAGAATTCTTATATTTGTGATACCAACTTGGAATAACCTTAAAAACAGATAGATATGAAAAGAATATTATTACTACTGGTTTTATGTTTAAACATAAGTATGGTGCTTGGACAAGAGTATAAAAATTGGGATAAATATGATATAGAGGGATTCTATACGATTGCCAAATCAAAAAGCAGAAGCCAAGATTAGCAAAAAATGTATTGAGGGAGGGAGCAGATTATTATATTCCTACCGAAATGGATGACCAAGTATTCCCAAGCGGAATCAGTAAAAAGATCACTCCCAAGCTGTACAAACTAAAAGACACCGAGATTTATGTCTTTTTTACTTTTCCACCATTCCTGTATGATTCAGACAACGGAATGATAGAAATAAAAACAATAAGGGAGTTTTTTATAAAAGTCCGACAAATCCTTAAAAATGATTTAAACGAGAAATATCATATTTGTTTTGAGGCATGGAACAATGATCTGATAACAATCTTAATCTGGTTTGTTACTACCCGACCGCTCTTCCGCAAAACACTTCTTTCGGATAGAGAATACATTATTTTCACAACGTTAAAATATTCTGCAAAATAATATTTTTTCTCATCTGTTCATATTTAAGTCCTATTAAAGAAAAGTTGAAAAGAGAATAGTAATTCATATTCTCTTTTCAATTGTGTAATCAAATAGAATTCCTCATAAATTCCATCCAGAAGTACTTTCCTGAATTTTCCATAGCCGGGCATAAAGACCATCTACCCGAATCAATTCATCATGTGTTCCTTGTTCCTTAACTTGACCATCGTCCAAAAACAATTATCCGATTAGCATTCATGATTGTCTTGAGCTTATGAGCGATAGTTATAACAGTACGACCTTTGATGAGAGTAATCGATGGACCTTCTGCATTTCCACTTCATTTTCAGGGTCAAGCGAGGCAGTTGCTTCGTCCAATAGAATGACTTGTGCGTCTTTCAGAACAGCACGAGCAATGGATATACGCTGTTTTTCTCCTCCGGATAAAGTACAACCGCCTTCACCTATCATCGTGTCATAGCCTTGCGGCAACTGCATGATAAAATCATGGCAACAAGCTTTTTGGGCTGCGACAATAATTTCATCATCCGTTGCACCAGCCTTACCAAAACGTATGTTGTTGCGTACCGTATCTTGAAACAGATAGACATCCTGGAATACCATAGAGATATGACTCATCAAACTTTCCGGATTTATTTTATCCATCGGGAGATCACCAAAAAAAACACGTCCTTTCTGTGGGTCATAAAAACGGGCGCAAAGTTTCATTACTGTACTTTTTCCACTTCCGGAAGGACCGACAAGGGCAGTCAATGAGTTTTTGGAAAGCGTAATTGAAACATCATGCAGGACTTCCTTGTCCCGGTAGGCAAATGAAACATGTTCAAAACATATATCACCTGTAACCGGAGATTGCAGTTCTCCTCTCATTTCCGGCTCATCCATCAGTGTTAAA
>ENA-OQJN01000412-OQJN01000412.1-human-gut-metagenome-genome-assembly--contig:-NODE-412-length-18114-cov-3.081114_pt1 | contig 18114 bp, 18 predicted proteins | sample MGYA00242610_ERZ504777 | MGnify/ENA primary metagenome ERZ504777 (study PRJEB26092, sample SAMD00036350) | human gut metagenome | host: Homo sapiens | study: EMG produced TPA metagenomics assembly of... | reverse complement strand
CGACTCCAAGTAACTTTCTCAGCGAGGCAGTAACGAGGGGAATTTTTGATACCTCACGTATTCGTACCTATTCCGTAGAGGAAGGAGAAGTCGTTTTTGATTTTTCAGTAGATACAAAAGAAAAGTTCTCTCAAAAAGAAGTCCAATGCGAAACGCAGAAGAAATATGAAATCACTTCCATAGCCCATCCACAATTTCCATGGCTGCATAGAATCCGAGCATTGGTAGACGTAAATGAAGCGGTTCCCAAAGGAACCTTGGGTGGCTTTGTAGAATATGAGCAAAATCTTTCCCAGGAAGGATCATGCTGGATTTATGACCAGGCTATCTGCTGTGAACGTGCGGTAGTGGAAAGGAGTGCAGGACTGTTCCAAGAAGCGATTGCCAAGGGTGATGCCCTTCTTACGGGAACTGCAGTGATGTATCAAACGAGTATTGCAGAGGAATCCTGCCGTATTCTAGCTGGAGAGGTTTGGAATATGGCACACATTCGAGGATTTGCCAAGATTACTGCGGCAAAGGAAACAGGAGATGCACCTTTGATTCTCGGAAATAGCTTGGTTTTTGGAAATGTATGCGGGAAAGTATTGGTGAGAGGAAATGTTCTGCCAAGCCGGAATGTGGAGAATCAGACACAGGAGCTGTTAGTTTTCAGGGGAGGTGATTCAATTCATAAAGTGAATGAAAGCAAGAAAAAAACAAAAAGTAAAAAACAGCCGGAGCGCTGATAAGAAAGGATGATGCCTATGGAAAATACCCTGCAGTTAGGGAACTTATTGAAAGAAGGAACATACCCGGAGGAATATACCGGAGGGAAAAACTGGACAATTTTACATGGAGATACGCTGAAACTGGTGAAAGCATTTCAGCCGGGGATCTTTGATGCAGTGATTACCGATCCGCCTTATGCGTCTGGGGGAACAAAACAGAATGAGCGAAACCGCACGACTAATCAGAAATACAGCAGTATGAAGGCAGAGAATGCACTGCCGGATTTTGATGGGGATAACAAGGATCAGCGTTCCTGGACCCATTGGATGGCAGAGTGGCTCTACGATGCGCGGAAAGCCTGTAAAGTTGGTGCGCCAATCTGCCTGTTTATTGACTGGAGACAATATCCCTCTATTACCGATGCACTCCAGTGGGCAGGCTGGATCTGGAGAGGAACTGCGGTTTGGGATAAGGGAAACTCTCGTCCGCAGAAAGGACGTTTTCGCCAGCAGGCTGAGTATATTGTGTGGGGCAGTAATGGCCCGATGCCAATCAACCGCCCGGTTTCCTGTCTTCCCGGTGTGTTCCGTTATGGAAATCCCCAGAACCGTATTCATGTGACAGAGAAACCGTTGCAGCTGATGAAAGATGTCATTCAGATTTGTGAGCCGGGTGGTAGAATCTTAGATCCCTTTGCCGGAGCAGGAACAACCATCCTTGCGGCGGTGGAAGAAGGCTATGAGACAGTAGGCATTGAAGTGACCGATGCTTATTATAAGCTGGGCAGTGACCGTGTAAAGTTTGCATTGGAAGCAAAGGAAAAAGAAGAGAGCGAGAAATAGCAAGGGCATCCACATGGATGTCCAACTTTGTTTCAGAAGAAGAAAAGTGCATCCACCTGGATGCAGGAAAGGGGTGAGGCGATGGAACAGGCGATGGCCTACGTGTGTTGTCCGGCAGAAGAAAGCAGAGTGAAGGTGCAGCGATATTGCCGGAAGATTTATGAGTTGGGATATGTTCCCATTTGTCCGAGGTTTGGATTTCTTCCTTTTCTGGATGAAGGGGAAGCTGAGGATTTGCAGGCATACAACCGGATGTCCCACTTGATCTTAAAGCGGTGTCGGATGGTGGTGGTCTGTGGAAAAGAAGTCACCGGAACGATGAACACAGATATTAGTACCGCAGACCGATTGCATATCATTTGTACCACATTAGATGGATTGATCAAGATCAAAGAAAAGGAAGCATAATCGATTCTGCATGGGGGAGTCGATGGAAATCGGTGGAACTGGTTTTGCAAGCATAGCGTTTGGATATCCAAACGCACTTTGGGGAGAACCCCAATCCCCCGGCAATCGAGAAAGGAGAGAAGTGAAATGTTTTTTGCAGGAATGGCCCTTGGGATAGTGGCAGGCGCAGCCTTTGGCATTGGGATCATGTGCTGTGTAGTCGCCGGAAAGCAGGAGGATCAGCGGATGGAGCAGATACGGATACGCAGACAGAAACAGGGAGAACCAAAACAGATCCAGTTCCGAGATATGGAAGGGATAGAGAGGTTCTCCCTTTTGGATGGGGAAAGCCTTTGCATGATGGCAGAGGACGGAACGAAAGAGATTGGGATCTGCCGCTTTGTGGATGAAAAGCAGGTAGATGTGAATGGGCAGGTCTGGGAAATCGGGGAATTCCTTTGGCAGATGGAACGCAGGGGAATTCAGGTGTATCCCTTAGAGACAGCAGAAAAGAAGAAAAGGTAGGTGGTCGGATGAGAAAACGAACCATGTGGTTCCGGTACGGTTGAATGCAAAGGAACTTCGGCATCTGGACGGACAGGTAGCAAAGAGTGGGTTAAACAGGGAGGAGTTTTTACGTCCCTGATCTTAGGCGCACAGTTGCAGACAAAGCCCTGTGAGCATCATGCAGAACTTCTTCGAAAGATTGCGGGACTTTGCAACAATGCCAACCAACTTGCCCATGTCGCCAATGGCACAGGAATGGCAGGGGAAGCCAGCGTACAGGAAATGATCCGGATTTCCAAAGAGACCTGGCGTCTGGTGAAAGAGGGAATGGTAGATGGCATATACCAGCGTACTCCCCGTCACCGCCTGGACCGTTCCATTGATTATGTGAAGATCGGGCAAAGACCACCAAGAGTGCCGGCTCCCTGGAAGAAGCCATTGATTATGCGTTGAATCGGGAAAGACGGAACAGACCATTTTGAAGATGCCATGGGGTGTACTTGTGAAAATGCTTACGTGGACATGGTAAAGACCAAAGAGCGTTTTCATAAAAGAAGGGGTACAGGGATACCATCTGGTACAGAGTTTTGCAGAAGGGGAGGTATCCCCGGAACTGGCACATCTCATTGGGCAGGAACTGGCAGAGCAGTTATTGAAAGGGCAGTATGAGGTGGTGATCACGACCCATCTGAATACCAGTCATTACCACAACCATCTGGTATGGAATTCAGTGAGCATGGTAGATGGGAGAAAATACCACAGCAATGCTAAAAGTTATTTTACCGAGGTACGTCAGATTTCCGACCAATTATGCAGAAAATATGGTCTCTCGGTGATCCAGACGAATCAGGGAAAAGCCATGCATTATGCCCAGTGGAAAGCAGAAGCGGAAGGGAAGCCTACTTGGAGGACAGCCATCCGCCTGGATATCCGGGAGGCCATTGGTGTGAGTTTTCCTGGAGTCAGTTTGTCAAAGAAATGGAGAAGCGGGGTTATACGTGGAAGCTGAACCGGAAGTATCCCTCCTTAAAGACACCGGGAATGGAGCGGTATATCCGCCTGCGTTCCTTGGGAAAAGGATATGGGGAGGCAGAAATCCGGGAGAAGATCCTGCGTCCCAAGATCCGGCAGGTGTATGGAACAACACAGATGCAGATTCCGAAGAGGAAACTTACTGGCTTACAGAAATTGTATTATTCCTATTTATATCAGATGGGGGTATTTCCAAAGAAGCCCAAGCGGATTCCTTATGCAGTACGTTCCGACATCCGGAGGCTGGACCAAAGGATTTGCCAGATGGAGTTTTTGCAAAAAGAAGAGATTATCACCAGGGAAGAGCTGGCAGCATACCGGAAACCCTTGGAAGAACAGGTACTTTCTTTGATGAAAGAGCGCAGAGAATTATACCGGAAAGAACCGGGCGGTATGCGCATTCAGGCAATCAATGGGGAATTAAAAGAACTTCGAAAGAAGATCCGCTTAAGTAGGCAGATTGAAAAACAGTCCCTGGAAATGGAAGAGCGGTTAAGGCAGGCAAAGGCACAGGAACAGGAAATGTCCGGGAAACAGCGAAGAGAGACAGAACGGAATCGGTAAGGAGGTGAGAGCGTATGAACTATGGCGGTGATGCAGCGGATCAGATTGTCCGGTATTCCATGGAAGGCATGGAACACACGTTACGGATCAGCGGGAGCATTGCAAAGAATCTGGCGGTGCTGATCGTAGCGGTGATGAAGGATCAGAAAAAGACCAGGGGAAAGACAAACCTGCTTCGGATGTTAAAGGAACAGCGGGCAATGAAGTTTTTCACCATTCCTCATGACAGGCTGCGGGAGTTTGCTGGGGAAGCCAAATCCAGGGGACTGTTGTATGTGGTCATCCGGGATAAAAAGAATCCTAAGTCTGCAGAGATCATGGTGTTTGCCGATGATGCAGCGAAGGTGAACCGGGTGCTGGATAAGATGAATCTGGACTTTGTCAAATCCGAAGCCGGAGAAGCGGTGGTGGAGCAAGCGCCAGTGCGGGAAGCAGAGCGTGTGATCGATGCAGAGTTTACCGAGAAAACCGAAGGAAAGGAGGAGCTTCCGGTCAAGACCGAAAAGGTGGTACTGCCGGAAGGAACCATTGAATTTGAATTAGACGAAGAAGAGCATCTGTTTGATGTGGGGGAAGTTACTCCTACAGGGGAAAATTTTACTCAGGCGGAGAAGGCAGGGAATCTGTCCGGACCTTCCTCGCACAACAGCGCTTCTTTTTCCGGGCAGGAAACTAGCCGGAAATGGGAGAAACCATCTGTCCGGCAGGAACTAAAGAAGATTGAAACCGAGCAGAGACAGCGCAGGCAGACACAGAAGAGCCGGAGAAAACCGAGAAACCAGCAGCGAAAAAAGAAAAAAGTGAAAGGCAGGTAAGGCGATATGGATTTAACGAATATGATCCCAGGTGGAGCAGGGGAAGAACAGGCTCCAGAACAGCGGCTGTCAAAAGAAGAGTATGCAGCTATGAAAAAACAGCAGAGGGAAGAAGTGTGGGCAGAGGTTGACGCTCAGGCGCAGGCAGTGTTCCAAAATGGGGAATCCTTAAAAGGATTTCTGGATTTTATGGCACAGTGCAACACCCAGAAAACACCCAACCTTTTGTTGATCTACGGACAGAATCCGCAGGCAACGGTGGTAAAATCCTATGATTACTGGAAAAAAGAACACCGTTCCCCAAAAGTCGGGGTGCATGGTTACACCTATATGGTCAGCACCGAATATGAAAAAGACGGGGAGCGGAGGACAGGCTATACCATCAGTAAGGGCTTTGACATCAGCCAGATGAGTGGGAAACCGCTGGAGGAACGTCCACAGCGTTCTATGGAAGAATTGATCCATGCAGTGTTAAAAGATCAGCCAGTGCAGATGCAGATCGCAGACAATCTGCCGGAGGGAATCCAGGCACAGTATATTCCAAAACAGCGCACCGTCTATGTGCAAAATGGAATGGAGGAGAATACAACATTCCATGCAGTGAACCGGGAACTGGCGTGTGCAGCATTAGATCAGCATGATGGGAATTATGTGAGAAAGAAAGTGAATGCACAAGCCTATTGTGCCGCCTATGTGATCGGCAAGCGGTATGGAGTAGAAGTGTCCGGTTTTCAGTTTGGAAAAATCGCAGAGATGCAGGCAAACGGGCAGAAAGATCCCCAGGAACTGCGTGGCTTTTTAAATGATGTACGTCAGGCAGCCTATACCATCCGCAACCATATGGAACGGAACTTCGGGGAACAGGAGCAGACCTTTTCCAAGGATGATTTTTCCTTTGAGGAACCGCCAAAGCAGACACCGAAGAAGGAGAAAAAAGAGAAACAGCCGGAGCGGTAAGTTCTGAAAAAAGTTCCGCTGTTGGGATAGCTATTGCGGGGTTTTTGTGGTATGTTGGGTGTAACAAAGGAGGTGCCAAAGATGGCAGATTACTATTTGAAAACAGACAATATCATGAAAAATATGTTCACGGTGGCATTAAAAGACGAACTGGCAGCCCAAAGTCAGATGGGAAAGGTTCGTCCGGCTACAGAAGCCATGCTGCAGAAATCCGGGACTATGAACTTTCTGAGAAAAAGGCTTCCCCATCACCACAGGGGAACAGCGGGAACTTCGCAATGCCCTCAATCGGCTGCGGGACAAGTATCTGGCCATGGGCAGGTACAGCGATGGCATTGACAGTGTGATCTTAAAGGTCATGAAACCAAACACCAGCAGGCGCTTCTTCTGGTAGCAGAAGGGAGGGATGTCTATGAGGATGTATCATCAGAAACAAGTGGAACAATTACGAAAGCGGTATCCCGAAGGAACAAGGCTCTGCCTGGACTTTATGGATGAGGCAGGGATGCCGCCGGGATTACAGGGAACGGTAGCATTTATCGATGATGCCGGACAGATTCACATGCATTGGGAGAATGGGCGGAGTCTTGCCATTGTTCCCGGTGTGGATTCTTTTCATAGGGTAGACGGACCAGCAAAGGAAGTGCCAAAGAGTGAAAAAGCGAAGAAGGAGCGAAGTCTGCAGAGGTAGCATGGAAACGTTCTGACCTTTGGGTATGGCTGTTGTTTCTGCCCGTTGTCTGGTGGGCAGGCGCCATCACTGCCTGTGCCATCAAGCCGGATACCAATCTGTTACAAATCTTACAAGTGCTGACCGAAAAACTGGATCAGCCATTTTCTATCACTTATACACCGTACACGCTGCGGTGTGTGTTCACATTCACAATCGCCTATGTGTCAGGCATCGGTATTTATTACTCCCAGAAGAAAAATTATCGAAGAGGGGTGGAGCATGGCTCTGCCAAGTGGGGCGATGCAGCTTCCATCTGCAAGCGTTACCGGGACAAGCGGTACACCCAGAATCTCATTTTAACCCAAAACTTCCGCATGGGATTGGACTGCTATAAGCATAAACGAAATTTGAATGTCCTTGTGGTGGGCGGTTCCGGTGCAGGAAAAAGCCGGGCATATGCTGTAGTCAATATCATGCAGTGTAACTGTTCCATGGTGATCACCGATCCCAAAGGAGAGCTTCTGCGGAAAACCGGAGGCCTACTGGAGCGGGAAGGATATGAAGTGCGGGTGTTTGATCTCATCAATCCGGAAACGTCCTTTTGTTATAATCCCTTTGCTTATGTGCGGGATGACAAGGATGTGCTAAAACTCATCAACAACCTGATCCGCAATACCACCCCGAAGGGAGCGCAGAGTTCGGATCCGTTTTGGGAGAAAAGTGAGACTGCCTTGCTGCAGGCGCTTATGCTGTATCTGTTACATGAAGCGCCGCCGGAAGAACAGAACTTCTCCATGATTATGGAAATGTTAGGCTCTGCCCAGGTAAAAGAGGACGATGAGGAATACCAGTCACCCTTGGATATTTTGTTTGAACGACTGGAGATGCGCAATCCGGAAAGTATTGCAGTCAAGCAGTATGCCATTTACAAACAGGCGGCTGGAAAAACTGCTAAGTCCATCCTGATTTCCGTAGGTGTCCGTCTGGCAGCGTTCAACTTAAAACAGATCGCCAATTTAACCTGCACCGATGAACTGGATCTTTACAGCATCGGGGAGAAAAAGGTGGCGCTGTTTTGCTGTATCCCGGATGCAGATACCAGTCTCAACTATCTGGTGGGTATGATCTACAGTAACCTGTTCCAGACCCTTTACTATGTGGCAGACCGGAAATACCATGGGAAACTGCCCATTCCGGTACACTGCATCATGGATGAGTGGCCCAACGTGGCATTGCCCGATGACTTTGATAAGTTGCTGGCAACCATGCGGTCGCGCGCAATTTCCTGCAGTATCATCATCCAGAACATTGCCCAGATGAAAGCCTTGTTTAAGGATAGCTGGGAAAGTCTGATAGGAAATTGCGATGAATTTTTATATCTGGGCGGCAATGAAAAAGAGGGGCATAAATATGTTTCGGAACTACTGGGTAAAGAAACGCTGGATACCAATACCTACGGGCAGACCAAGGGAAGAAGCGGAAGTTATTCTGTGAATTTCCAACAGTCTGGAAGGGAACTTCTTACCCCGGATGAAGTGCGGCTTTTGGATAACCGGAAAGCGGTGCTGCTCGTGCGTGGGGAGCGTCCTATTTTGGATGAGAAATATGATCTGCACAAGCATGTGAATGTGAAATATACGGAGGATGGAGGGGCGCCGCCTTATGATTATGCGAAGGCTCCACTGTCCCATGAAGATGTAACCATTGATACCAGGAGACTGGATGATTATGAACTGCTCTCAGCTGAGGAAATCCTCGGAGGGGAGCAGTCTTTTTGATTGGAGGAATGCCATTGAAGAAAACAAATGAAATGCCAAAGAATCAAACAGGAAACCATGCCACGGTACCGAAACTTATGGGAAAAGGACCTAAATATCCCTTTGCCTTTTATGTGGCGCTGGTACTGGCCATGACCGTAGGGGCAGTTCCGGTGCTTGCCGCCGGAGATCCGTTGGCGGTCATCAATAACCTGTCCACCTTTATCTTTTCCCTGATCCGGGCCATTGGTCTGATCTTATTGGGATTTGGTGTGGTGCAGGTGGGATTGAGCTTAAAAAGTCACGATCCCAGCCAGAGAGCCAATGGATTTTTGACTCTGGCAGGAGGCGTCATCATCACCTTTGCAAAAGAGATCCTGGACCTGATCGTTGGGTAGCAGGAAGAAATGGAAAGGGGTAGGGAGAGACTCTTCCTCCCCGGCAAAGGAGGTGAAGCTGTTTGAGTGATAACTGGATCGTGCAGAACCTAAACTCTGCACTGAATACCTGGAATGAAAAACTGGCAGAAATTTGGACACTGCTTACCCAAAGCCCGGAATCTTTTAAGGGCGGGGATATTTGGAGCGTCATCACCGGGATCAACGGAGCGTTGACTGCTATTGGATATGGGTTGTTGGTCTTGTTTTTTGCTGCCGGGATTGTCAAGACCTGTGGCAGTTTTACGGACATGAAGAAGCCAGAGCATGCCCTGAAAGCCTTTATCCGGTTTGCCCTGGCGCAAGGCGCCATCATGTATGGCATGGAACTGATGACAGCGTTGTTTTCCATTGTGCAGGGGATTGTGTCTACCATCATGGCACAGTCAGGCATGACAAATGGTGGCGTGACAGAACTTCCGGCAGAGATTGTGGAAAAGATTGAAGCGGTGGGCATGCTGGAATCCATTCCCTTGTGGATTGTGACCTTGCTTGGAAGCCTTTTGATTACGGTGCTGTCCTTCATTATGATCCTTACGGTATATGGAAGGATGTTCAAGCTGTATATGTACACTGCCATTGCCCCCATCCCCATTTCCACTTTTGCGGGCGAACCCTCCCAGTCGGTGGGAAAGAACTTTATCAAGTCTTATGCGGGAGTGTGTCTGGAAGGGGCGATCATTGCACTGGCCTGTATCATTTTCTCCGTCTATTCTGCCAGTCCGCCAGCCATTGGGGATACGTCCTTAAGTGCAGTGACCATTGTGTGGAACTATGTAGGGGAATTGGTGTTCAACCTGCTGGTGCTGGTGGGTGCGGTGAAAGCATCTGACCGGATCGTAAAAGAAATGATGGGATTGTAGGAGGAAAGAACCATGCGTAAAGAAATATATGAAAATCAGGAAAGCAGCGATACACTGCCTTTCCATTGGGAATTTGGTAAGGAAGAGATCACCCTGAAAGTGTCCAGCTATGCCTATGGAAATGGGCTTGCGGTTTTGATGTACAGCCAAAGTGAAGGGGAGCTGGAATTATTTAGTGACTTGACGGTCAATCTTCCAGGCGGGTATGGACTGAAACCGCAGGAGGCATTTGTAAGCGGTGATTTTACCAGGGATAAGCTGGCCTTCATTCAAGAGAACAGGCTGGGAAAGGTGCTTCCGGGACAAGCCCGTTCAGGATTTGCCACCTACACCCCGGTGGCATTTGACCTTTCAAGACTCACCCGGTATGACCGGGAAGGGGTGGAAGAATTTTGCAGACAATGGGGGTTGGATATTCCAAAAGAACAGGAAAAAGTCCAAGGGAAGCCGACAGGAAAAAAGAAAAGAGAAAGAGAGAGATAGAAGTATATGGAAGTAAAAATGAATAAAGAGATCCGCAACTATCAGGAATCCATGTTTATGGGACTGAACCTGCGCCAGTGTATTTTCTCCCTGCTTGCCATCGTTGTGGCGGTAGGGATTTATTTTGGTCTGGGAAAGTATGTGGGACAGGAAATGACCGGGTGGCTGTGCATCTTAGGGGCTGCCCCTTTCGCAGCCTGTGGTTTTTTCCAGTACCATGGCATGAATGCGGAGCAGTTTGCCTGGGCGTATATCAAGTCTGAATTTTTATACCCCAAGCGCCTGCTGTTTCAAAGTGAGGACCTGTACCATGCCTGCATGGAAGAAACGCTGGCCTTGGGAGAAAAGAGCCAGGGGGATGGCGCAGCCCTTATGAAAAAAAGAGAACAGCGGGCAAGGAAGAAACGGATGAAACAGAAAAAGAAAACGGGAAGGAGTGGTGCGTTTGATTAAAACCTTACAGCAGGCATTGAAAATGGACCGGGAGAAGTTCAAAGTCCCAAGGTCTGTCCAGCAGGCGATCCCGATCCAGCGGATCTGGCCGGATGGGGTGTTCCAGTCCGGGACAAAATTTTCCAAGACCTTCCGGTTTTCCGATATCAACTATGCCATCGCAAGCAAAGAGGATAAAACAGAAATGTTCTTGGATTACAGTGAACTGTTAAATGCCTTAGATTCCGGTGCGGCGGCGAAGATCACTTTAAATAACAGAAGGATCAATAAAGAAGAGTTTGAAGCATCCCTGCTTTTGCCGATGAAAGAGGACGGGCTGGATGAATACCGAAAGGAATACAACGAAATGCTGTTGTCCAAGGTCAGCGGCACCAACAACAGCATCTATCAGGAACGGTATCTGACAGTCAGTGTCCATAAAAAGAACATCGATGAGGCAAGAACCTATTTTGCGCGTGTGGGAACGGATATCATCACCCATCTGAGCAAGCTGTCCTCCATTGGGGAAGAAATGGATGCGGAACAGAGGTTACAGATCTTCCGGGATTTCTTCCGGGCAGATGAACCCCAGTGCTTCCCTTTCGATATGAAGGCATTTGCCAAAAAGGGGAGCAGCTTCAAGGATTGGATCTGTCCCCAGTCCATGGAGTTTTCCAAAGACTGCTTCAAGATCAATGAACGGTTTGGGCGGGTGCTGTATATGCAGGATTATGCCAGTTATGTCAAGGATGACATGATCTCGGAACTGTGTGATCTAAGCCGGGACTTGATGCTGTCCATCGATATCCTCCCGGTACCCACAGACGAAGCGGTGCGTGAGATCCAGAACCGTCTGCTTGGCGTGGAGACCAATGTGACCAACTGGCAGAGACGCCAGAATGCCAACAATAACTTTTCTGCCATTGTGCCTTATGATATGGAATTACAGCGGAAGGAAACCAAAGAGATGCTGGATGACCTGACCACCAGGGATCAGCGGATGATGTTCGGCATCCTCACCATGGTACATATGGCAGACAGCAAGAAACAGTTGGATTCGGATACGGAGAGCATCTTGTCGGTAGTAAGAAAGCATTTATGTCAGATGGCAACCTTGAAATGGCAGCAAGTGGATGGACTCAATACGGTACTTCCTTATGGCATCCGTAAGATCAATGCCCTTCGTACCCTGACCACAGAATCCACTGCTGTGCTGATCCCTTTCCATACCCAGGAGATCATGCAGCCGGGTGGCATCTATTATGGACAGAATGCGGTGAGCAAAAATATGCTGGTGGCAGACCGGAGGAAGTTATTGAATGGAAACTCCTTCCGATTGGGTGTCAGCGGTTCGGGAAAGAGTTTCTCGGCAAAAGAAGAGATCGTGGACCTTGCCCTGTCTACGGAAGATGACATCTTGATTTTAGATCCGGAGTCGGAATTCGGTTCTTTGGTGGAAGCGCTGAATGGGGAAGTAATCTCCATTTCTGCAACGTCCCATACCCATCTGAACGCGCTGGATATGGACTCCGCCTATGGAAATGACAAGAATCCGCTGATCGAGAAGTCGGAGTTTATCCTGTCCTTGTTTGAACAGTTGGTGGGGGCTGGCAACTTGTCTGCCAAGGAAAAGTCCATCCTGGACCGCTGTACCGCAGATGTGTACCGGGAATATATCCGAAGCGGTTATAAAAGCGAAGTGCCGACCTTGAAAGATCTGTACCGACAGCTCATGCTCCAGCCGGAAGAGGAAGCCAGGGGGCTTGCCTTGTCTTCAGAGTTGTTCATCAATGGAAGCCTGAACACCTTCGCCCAGAAAACCAATGTGGATACGAAGAACCGTATCATTGCCTATGATATCCGGGAACTGGGAGAGCAGCTCATGCCCCTGGGAATGCTGGTCACCTTGGACAGCATCTTCAACCGTGTGATCCAAAACTGGAAGAAAGGAAAGACTACCTGGGTTTTTGCCGATGAGTTTTACCTGTTGTTCCGGTATCAGTACAGTGCGGACTTTTTCTACCGGCTCTATAAGAGAATCCGTAAATACCATGGGTTTGTCACAGGTTTAACGCAGAACGTAGAGGAACTTTTGAAGTCGGATACGGCAAGACTGATGCTGGCAAACAGTGAGTTTTTGATCCTTTTGAACCAGGCTGCCACAGACCGGGACGAACTGGCATCTCTTTTGAACATTTCCGAGAACCAGTTATCCTATATCACCAATGTAGGCGCAGGTAAGGGTTTGATCCGGTGTTCCGGAAATCTTGTGCCATTTGAGAACAGCTTCCCAAAGAATACGAAGCTGTACCGTTTGATGACAACGAAACCAGGTGAATGCTAGTGAAAAAGATATTTTTGAGGGTGCTGCTGAACGTTCTTCGGCAGCATCCTTTTGGGAAGGAGGAAATGTAAATGAAAGAAGGAGAAACAGTGGAAATCCAGGAAACGAGAGAACCGCTTCGGGAGCAGGGCAGTATCCGGGCATTGCTGGAACTTTTGGAACAACAGGGCATGGAGCAGGAAAAAGGGGATGTGCTCCGTATGGCAGACTATATTGATTCTATGGAAATGCAGCTGGGAACTGTCCTAAAGGAATTGGGAGAGGTGAAGAAGCAATTGGGTGTGATGCAGGAAAGCAAGGTCAAACTCTTTGCGGTGAACACAATCCAGAAGGCGGAACATCAGGTGCAAACACTTCGTTTTCAGGTGGGAGAATGGAAAAGAAAGTTTGTGGGACGAGCAGAACAGGCAGTTATGGACTTTAAAGAAAAGGGGAAAGATGCCCTTGCCTGTGCGGTAAAGGGAATGCACCTTACTCAAGGCTTGCAAAAAATCCAATCGTCTCTGCATACGGTGATGCTGTCGATGGATCAGAAGATTGACCGTCTGGGGAGCATGGCGGAAGAACTGCATGTTGCCAAAGAGCATCTGCGGAATGCATTTCTGGAAGCGGGTGGAAAAGAGGTGCGAAAGCTCACAGAACGCAATTCCGAACAGGGAATCATCTTTCAAACGCAGAAAGTGCTATTCCAGTCTATGCGGAGTATCCATCAGTTGGAGCAGAAAACAGAGCGATTGAAACAGCAGGCTGAGAAACTGGAAGCAAGAGAAGGAAAACAATTGTCTGTGAGGAATACCTTGCAGGAACTTCGACAAGAACAACACCATCTGAAGCTTGGTAAAGAAGAAAAAACAGAAGTCGGCGGTTCGATAAAGAGAAGTTTTTCAAAGGGAGGTGAAATCCATGAAAGAAGAAACAACCATTACCTTTCTTGCAGCGGAGTGCGGGGAGTTTCATGGGATGGGGGAGTGTATCGAATGTACGTCTTTAAAAGAAGCCTTCCGGCATTACCAGAGATTTTGCAAACGTTCCCCTCAGATGCTTCCGTCTTTGGAATTTTCCCTGCACCATGCAGAGGATCCTCTGTATAACGAGGGAGAATATCCATTGGCTACCGGGGAGAAGGGAAAAGAGTTACTATCCTATGTTCCCTACTATGCCAATCATCCGCTGGTGCAGGAAGCGGTAAGGGAATTGGAACAGCTGGAGAGTCAGCAGAAGAAATTAAAAAAGCGGGGAAGGGAACGTTAGAAAGTACAGAAGATGGGAGGTGTGTGATTGAAAGATATCAAAGAAAAAGTGCGGGATCAAAGTCCAAAGATCCGCAATCCTGCCTCCCGGCTTCCGAAAGAACTGGTGCGTTCTGCGATGCTGGAGACAAAAGAAAAGACCAGCATCATGGCAGATAAGATCGGAAGAGAAACGGGAGAGGAATCCCCGGTAGAATATGCTGGAAACCGGATAGAACGAGTGGAACAGCGGGCTGGGAAAGAAAGCGCTTTTGCAGCCTATCGTGGCGGAAAGAAGCTGGCAGTGAAAACCTATGAAAAGTTAAAAGAACAAAGACAAAAGCAGAGAGAAGCTGTTACCGCCCCTTTGGACGGGGAAACAGGAAACGGCGGAACATCTGCCCAGACAGGACAGGCAAGAGCAAAGAAAGGGCGCACAGGAGCCGGACGGAGCATCAAGGTCAAACCGGAAGCGGAGAAAACGATCAAGGAAGCCGGAAACCGGGCAGTAAAAACAGCGCCCCGCATGGTGAAAGCGTCCCCGGTTTCTTACAAGAAGGTGAAAACCCAGGCAATCTTACAAAAAAAACAGGCTCTAACATCTATGAGGGCGGCAAGGGAAGCAAAACGGGCTGCCATGCGTTCTGCCCAGGCAGCAAGACAAAGCGCCGAGGCGGCAAAAACAACTGCCAGGGGGCTGAAAGCTATGGCGGAAGCTGCCGCCCATGCGGTAAAGGCAGCTTTTGCAGCATTGATGGCAGGCGGTGGTATGGTATTTGTGATCTTGATCCTTATTGTAGGAATCATTGGCGGCGCTTCGTTTATCGGGAGTTCCCAGAGCAGCGAGCCGCTGAGTGCGGAAGTCCTGGCCCATACCCAAGTGATCCAGCGGTATGCCAGTGAATTTGGAATCCCGGAATATGTATCGGTCATTCAGGCAATCATGATGCAGGAAAGCGGCGGGAGAGGAACCGATCCCATGCAGGCCAGCGAGTGTCCGTATAATACCCAGTATCCTAATACGCCTGGTGCAATTCAGGATGCAGACTATTCCATCAAGGTAGGCGTACAGTATTATGCAGATTGTGTCCGGGAAGCCGGATGTAAAAGCCCACAGGATATGGACAAGTTAAAACTTAGTTTACAAGGCTATAATTACGGGAATGGGTACATCACATGGGCAATCCGAAAACATGGGGGCTATAGTGAAGCCAATGCACTGCAGTTTTCCCAGGAACAGGCAGCCGCCCATGGATGGCCAAGGTATGGCGATCCGGAGTATGTACCCCATGTGCTTCGATATTATTCCGGCGGGGGATTGTTTGCCGGACTTTTTGGAAAGGGGCAGCTTGTGACCATTGCGAAAAGCCAGTTGGGGAACGAAGGCGGCCAGAAGTTCTGGTCATGGTATGGATTTGACAGTCGGGAAGAATGGTGTGCCTGTTTTGTCAGCTGGTGTGCGGATCAGGCAGGACTTATTCAAAAGGAAGTAGTGCCAAAGTTTTCTGTTTGTACGGACGGTGTGGCTTTGTTTCAGGCAAAGAGAAAATGGCAAGGTGGAGGAAGTGTTCCGACGCCAGGAAGCCTCATCTTTTTTGACTGGAATCAGGATGGAGCCAGTGACCATGTAGGAATCGTGGAAAGCTGTGATGGAACTACGGTACATACGATTGAAGGAAATAGTGGAGATGCAGTAAAGCAGAATAGTTATACAGTGAATTCCCAGTCCATTTTGGGATATGGACTGGTTACTTATTAAAAAATGAGAAAAAATCAAAGAATGGATTGCATTGTAGGAGCAGAGGAACAATGCTATAATAGAAAAGGTGGGCAGGGCTAATGTCCTGCCTGTTGATAAATACAAAAAGTACAATCATGAGATTGATAAAATAGAGTAATCAGGGAGTGGAATATTTGAAACGAGAAGAGATTTTTGAATATGTAAAAAACCAATATGGAACAGTTCCAGAGTATCTCTGGGAAACATCACCGAAAAGTGCAGTGCTTCGGCATAAAAATGGAAAGTGGTATGCAGTGCTGATGCAGGTTGAAAAATCTAGGTTGGGATTAGAAGAAGAGAGCATGGTAGATATCATCAATGTGAAGTGCGAACCGGATATGGTTGGACTTCTGACACAGACTTATGGTTTTCTTTCGGGATATCATATGAATAAAAAGTACTGGATTACAATGTTGTTGGATGGAAGGGTGAGCGAAGCAAAGATATTGGATTTTTTGGATCTGAGTTATGATTTGATAGATCAGAAGAAAGCGGATGGGCGCAATGATCATCGCTGAGATTGGGGATTTCTCTCGTTTTATTCCGCAGATAAGATATTCGCATATGCAGGAATGTCTCCCTCCACTTATCAATCCGGACAGTTAGACAACTGTTATTCCCATATGGAGAAACGAGGTTCCAGATACTTCCGGTATGCCCTTTACAATGCCACAAAATATGTCTGTCACTGGGATAAATCTTTTGGTGCATATCTTGAAAAGAAACGATCGGAAGGCAAGCATTATAATGTTGCCATATCCCATGCCGCTAAGAAGCTTGTGCGATTGATTTTTGCAATGGAGAAATCAGGAAAAGCATATCTGCCAACTGCTTAATTTTTTTCTGTAAATATCTCCTTTTAGAGCACCTATAAAGATGCTCTTGTTGTCATACAGTTTTCAAGGTTCAAATATATCTGAAATGCATTTCTGCAATTCATTCAAAAAACTTTCATTTTAGACTTGACTTTTAATAGTTAGTCTTTCTATACTCATTTTCACTTCAAATGTCGTTCCGCCCTGCTTATTTCCATGAACCTCAATCTCCCCGTCATGCACCCGCACGATCTCGCGTACCATTGCAAGTCCAAGACCTACACCGCCAATTTTTCGGCTTCTTGACTTATCCACCCGGAAGAATGGTTCAAAGATCCGCTCTCGGAATGTCTCATCGATTCCATTTCCTGTATCTGCAATCGTCAGAACAACTTCTTTCCTCTTTCGTTCTGCCGATACCGTAACTTTTCCATCTGTATGGTTGTATTTAATCGCATTTTCAACAAGGTTATAAAGCATCCGATAGATCAGTATATCACTTCCTGTCAGCATCAGACCCTCGCCTGCATTCTCTTCTTTTTCATCTACTGTACTCTGCGATTTCTGTATCAGTGTAACACCTTTTTCCTGTGCCAACGGTTCCAGATCTGCCAGCACTTCCTCGATTAGTCCACAAAGTTCGATCTTGTCATTGCGCGCTACTGTCTGTAACTCACTCATATCCAGAAGTGTTCTGACCAACTTGCTGAGACGCTCGTTCTGCTCTGTCACCATCTGGATCGTCTCTTGCGCCGCTTCCCCATTCTCCGGATTTTCTGACGCATGATAGAGGTCCAGTTGTGCTTGAATTAATGCCAAAGGAGTCCGCAGCTCATGTGCTGCATTCCCGGTAAACTGGCGCTGTGTCTCGAACGATTCCGACAGTCGCAAAAGCATCTTATTATAAGACGTACGAAGTATGTCCAGCTCTGCAATCTTATTCTCTTCGATCGTATAATCCGTCAGGTTCTGTGCCTGTACTTTTTCAACTGTCTCAGAAAACTCTCTGAGCGGTTTCCACAGGCGATGATCGTTCTGACGCTGGGAGAGATGGGGGCGGTCTGCATGGACGGGCAGGAGACGGTGAAACAGCCCATCTACAAAACCAGGACAGTGGATACCACAGCGGCGGGAGATACCTTTACAGGGTATTTTGTGTCCGGCCTGATGAGGGGGCTTTCTGTGAAAGCGTCCATGGATCTGGCCGCTAGGGCTTCTGCAATCACCGTGTCGGGCCTGGGGGCAGCTCCGTCCATTCCGAATCTCGACCAGGTGATGGAGAGAGAGTTCGGGATTTAAGAAAAAACCAGAGAGTCGCCTGCCCTTTGAAACCGGTCAGGCGGCAGCGTGCAGAGGTAAAGGAAAGAGCCGGCTGGATACCGGAAACGGAGGAAGCGATCAGGGAATGAAAGCAAAAAACAGAAATTAAGATGGGGGAGAGGAGAAGACGCCCGTTATCATTGACTGTGATCCTGGCCATGACGAT
>ENA-OQJN01000410-OQJN01000410.1-human-gut-metagenome-genome-assembly--contig:-NODE-410-length-18166-cov-3.588226_pt1 | contig 18166 bp, 15 predicted proteins | sample MGYA00242610_ERZ504777 | MGnify/ENA primary metagenome ERZ504777 (study PRJEB26092, sample SAMD00036350) | human gut metagenome | host: Homo sapiens | study: EMG produced TPA metagenomics assembly of... | reverse complement strand
CCCAAGACCAAGAAGTCCAACCGTGTTCTGTATATGACCAAGCCCTTGAAGGAAGAACTGCTGGCATGGCTTGAAAAGCTGAAGCAGGACGAGCAGAACGCCCCGGAGAAGTACAGCAACTGCGGGCAACTGTTCCGGCTCCCGGACGGCTTGCCCATTGCGCCAGAACTGCTGACCAAGTGGTATCGGCAATGGCGGTCAGCGCACCCGGAGTTCGAGCAGATCGTGTTCCACGGCCTGCGGCACTCCAGTGCCACCTACCAGCTCTTGCAGTCGGACGGTGACTTCAAGTCGGTGCAGGGCAACACAGGTCATGCAACGGCATCTGTCCTGATGGACACCTATGCCCACACGCAGGACAAGCCCCGGTTGGAGCTGACCGAGAAGATTGAAGCGAACTTCTATTCCCAAGACCTGACCTCGGCAGCATCCCAGCCCCGGCAAAATGAAAAGCCGGCGGCAACAAAAATCTCCGGCAGGGAGATCCTTGAAGCCATCCGGCTGATGGACGCAGACGAACGCAGAGAATTGACGAGAGCCTTGTTCGCCTAAAATCTCTTCTTTTTATGCAAAGGAAAGCAGGCTGTGCAAACCTTGCGCAGAAAAGCCCCCGATTCGGGCAAATGTGCAAACGGTGTGCAGAAAGTGTGCGGCCGCTTTCCTGCATAAAAAAAGAACGCCAAATCTTGCGACTTGACGTTCAATATCTGATGCACCTCCAGGGACTCGAACCCTGGGCCCACTGATTAAGAGAGCAAGCCGCCGGTTCGTCTCAATTCATGAAAGTTTCGAGTCATCGTTGCTTTTGAACAAGACGACGTGATTTTTCACCCGGCAATTTCTGCGCCCTTTGTCGAATTTTGCAGCGAAAAGCACCCTTTGCACGTTTTGAAACCGTGCAAAATCCGTGCAGAAACCGTGCACTTACTCTCTGACAAACAAAAATCACACTATCCACCACCGACTTGACGGCAATGGTTTGAGTGACCGACCCAGATATCCTAAATTATCTCTCTATGTTTACAAAACATCTGTGATTCTCTCTTTCTATTACGTAAGGACGCAAATGAAGGGCCCCATAAACGTCCTACTAAAAAAGGAGATTATTACTATGTTACTCAAAAATGGAAGTACTGGCAACTATGTTATGTACCTGCAGTATGGACTGCATATCATGTGCTGCCCTCCGGGTAGTTTTGACAGCAAATTTGGCTCTGGTACTGAAAATGCTGTTAAGAAGTATCAGGGCAAAAAAGGTCTTACCCAAGATGGCATTGTTGGCGATGGTACATGGAACGCACTGGTAAGCGACATTAAAACCATCCAGCAGCTCCTGAAGAACAAAGGTTATTACGCCAGTACAGTGGATGGCCTTGCAGGTTCAGGCACTTATAACGCTGTTATCAGTTTTCAGAAAGCATCCGGCTTGACTGCCGATGGTATGGTCGGCAGTGCCACCCTAAACGCATTGAACGCTTCTTCGGGCGGTACAAGTGGTCAATCTCATTCAATCACTCTGCCTACTGATAGAAACTATCTTTGGGCACAGAAGAATCCGGACATTGTTAAGCTTGTTGGAAATAGTGGTTGCTCTCTTGTTGCCGTGTTGAATACCGCTAATATCTATGGGCCTCGTGAATTCACCCCTAACGAAGTCCTGACTGCCTGTGGAAATTGGGGTGCAAACGGTCTGAATACTTGGGCTCTTCCCAGCAAGTGCAATGGTAAAATCGACACGAGCAACTACACTCATGGCGGTAAGGAGCAGGCGACTGTATTCAGTGCAGTCAAAGCAAGTATTGACAATAACCTTCCCATCATTATTCGGCTCAACAGTAGCGATGGCAAAAAGACGCATTTTGTCACAGCGATTGCTTATACTGGCAGTTGCTCCTCTGCAAGCAGCATTTCCGTCATTGATCCTGCTGGTGGTGTCATTCGAACTCTTGAGGAAGCGGGAACTGCACGCAATGAAACCGTATACGGTGATTATATCGCAACCGCTCGTCGCTCCTAAATATCTCTACTCTCTTCATCAACAATAAGTTGTAAAGCATCATTTTTTAGCATATATCCCCCCAAAGTCTTTTCTCAACTCTCGAAAAGGCTTCGGGGGGGATTTTTCAATGCCTATTATATGCAACACTTTTCACTATCTGCTTATCCAAGCTCAGGCGAGTGATATTTATTTACTCTCCACACATACCCAACTTTTACCAACTGCATTTCATATTCGACTTTATTCATGTCATCATATGAATACTCATCATGTACCTCATACGTTTCATTGGGATTATAGTATGCAATCATTACAAAATTCACTTGTGCTTCCGTTTATTTTTCAAATAGTATCGCACTGAGCAGAAATCATCCGGATAATATTCTCCCACATATCCCGTAAAATATGGAATTTGTGCCAAATCATAGTCATCACAAACGGCGAGTTTTCCATTATAATTCGCAAACTTTTTCTCAATTGAATCTTGTGACAAGAAATCATTTGTAAAAATAGATTTCATATATTCTTCAAACTCTTTATAAGAATTTTGATAGACCTCATAATCATGTCCGTTCAGTTTTACATATGTCGGCGCATTTTGCGTCATAGGCACAAAAGTCGGAGCATCTTCAATTTTAAAATTCAGTCCTTTTAAGTTACTTGATTGTCCCCAAAGTGCATAGTCCATTTTCTGCGCTTTTTCAAAAACAGTATATTGATCTTGATCTAAAAATACCGAGGTCGAATCAACTAACGTCTGGGAAAAATCTTGCAAATCATTTTTTTCTTCAGAATTGCATGAACTTGACGATGTATCCTGTGACGAAACTGCTGTGGACATTGATGATGCTGTTGTATCATTCATTCCACATCCCACCAAATTCACCACAATACAACCCAGAATCACTATCATTTTTACACTTTTTGCACAATTCATATATGTTCTCCTTTTTTACAAGTTTATCAACATATTGTTTAGTTTCTATTGCTTTCTTGTAAACTTTTTGTATTAGCTCACAAAAATCTATTTTTCTGTTTACAAATCTTAACATTTTTTCTCTTTCCTCTTAAAAGGAGGAAAGAAAATTGAATTATACGCTTTTTGACCTTTTTCTAAATGCATATAACGGCAACTCCTTTGCACAGCTACAAATCGTCCAACGTTTTCAGCCATTACTGAAAAAATATGCAGCTCTTCTTAAGTATGAGGATGCCTATTCAGATTTACAATTATATCTTCTCGAATTACTGCATTCCGGAAAATTGACCAAACTTCAAAGAAAAGATGACGGCACATTAGTGAAATATATTGAATCCTCTATCCGGCATCAATACATTTCGCTTAACAGCCGAAAAAACGCCGTAGATAGCTCTGTCATCGCAAGCATTGATGAAATTGATTTCGATCAGATGTCTTTGTCCTCAAACGATGAATATCCTAAACTATTGATTTCCGATTTACATTCTGTTCTTCAACCTTCTGAACTGACCTTATTATCTCAATTTGTTTTTAAAGGAATGAGCATCGCAGATATAGCAGAAAAATCTGGTGTCAGTAGACAAGCTATCAACCGTAAAAAGCTTTCTATATTAAAAAAATTAGAATGTGCATTCTTCCCTAAAACTTCCAAATAAATTCTCATTCATTTTGATTTCATTCTTTAGTGTATAAAAGCTATTTTCTTCGCTTCCTTTAATCGAACCACCACGGCAGTTCCAACCACAAATTATCCATGGCCTGTTCCTCGGTCTTTTTAGCACGGCTCTTTGTCAAGTGGAAGTATATCGCTGTACCGATCAGGGGATGCTCCTCACCGTCTGTGAACCCATAGCGGTACAGCAGATAGGTCTGCTCCCGTTGGGTCAGCCGTTTCAGGCCATCGTACAGTTCCCGGCGCGATTCCTGCTCTTCCATAATGCTCTGCGGCTGCATAGCATAGGGGTCGGCTATGGCTTCGATGCGCCGCAGCTGCTCTTCTCCCGGCAGAACATCGTCCAGCGAAACGCGCTGGTAGCAGACGCCGTCCTTGTCCTCCGTTACCATCCGCTGTTCAAAAGCGGCAAAGGCATCCCGTACCATGTCCATCATGGCGTTGCGGATGGCAGGAGCCGCGTAGGTCAGGAACTTCATGCCGCGCGCTGCTTCGAACTTTGGCACGGCCTTCCACAAGCCCATATTCCCTGCCTGTTTCAAATCGTCCGTGTCAAGGTTCAGGCCGGACTGTGCCAGATTCATGCTGCGGAAGAGGTCGTTTGCCGCCTTGCCGATAAAGGACTTGTTGTTGTCGATCAGGCTGCCCAGCGCGGCGGCATCGCCTTTCTGTGCCAACGCACAAAGCCGTTCATTCGTCTGTTTCATGGGCGTTTTCCTGCTCTGCGGCAGACTGCAAGATTCCCAACAGACCGTTCCGCAGCTGTTCCAGTGCTTCCGGCGTAGCTCCTTTCATGCCCGAAACGCTGTCCAACATTGCATCCGTCAACTGCTCTGCCGTGATCGTTGGGTGCTGTACATCCTGCCCTTTGGTCAATTCGGTGAACATCTTCTCTGCCGCTTTCTTGCTCATGGCTTCCTGCTCGGCGTAATGGCTCCCAATACCCTTTTTGATTTCCTTGACCGCCGCCATAAAGTACATCTCGATGTCATCAAGGTCGCCCTGATACACTGGTTTTCTCCGAAGGCTGATGTCCTTTGCGGCTTTGGCTGCTTCCGGGGTCTTGACCTTTGTGCGTAGCAAGGTGCTCAATGTCGTGAGCATGGCATTCTGTGCTGCGATGCCGGATGCAAAAGTATCATCAAAATACTGCGCTATGCGGTAAGTAAGCTCTGCAAAGCGGGCGTTTTCCAACAGCAGGTTGACCACCTCTGTATTGACACGCCCCGTGTAGAGGTTCTTTGCAGCTTCTACGGACAAGCCCAGTTCGGCAATGTCGTAATTTTTGCGGTCGGGGATGTTGGTTTCTCCCAGCAGGAAATCCGTGGACACATTAAACAGCCTTGCGATTTTCAGCACCTGCTCATGGGTCAGCGTCCCTTTTGCGCCGCTGATGAAGCGGCTGATGGTGCTTTTGGAGCAGCCGATTTCCTTGGCAAGCTCCGGTTGGCTTATGTTGTGCTCTTTCATCAAGTCCGCAAGACGGATGTTGGATGGTGCGGGCAGATATTCCTGTGCCATGTGGTCGGCCCTCCTTTTTGAGCTTTTTCCTCATTATAATACGCTCTGCCGTTTTATTCAATATACGTTTTCCTCTCTGCCCTTGCTGTTGCAAATCTGCAACCAGTAAGGGCGTTTTTCTTTTTCCGTTGCAGTTCTGACGCTTTTTTGCTCTTTCTGCAAAATTCCCCGTATATTCAGGCAGGAAGCAAAAAAACACCAGAGTTCCCACTTTGGGGTACTCTGGTGCAGCGCATAACATCTATCTGCCCGGTGGCCGCAGGGTGCGGGGTTTTGTAGGCATCGAACCGCTTGTCCCCCCTGCCCGTAAAAAGTGCATTTTTTCACAGAAGAAGTTCGTACAACCTGTACGGTCTGTACTTGTACGCACCTGTACGGCAAATTTGCGTAAATTAAAGCGTATTATCGTTTATATTTCGGATTTTCGTACATCGTACGAACCGTACAGGCTATTTGAAGTCCGTACGCAATTTTTTCAGATGCGTACGGAGCAATCAAGTTCGCATTGTGCGAACTTGATTGTAATTCTCCCGCAGGAGACGTTCCCCCTCGGAGAGTCCTCGAAGAGCCCACTACACTTTGCAGCCCATAGGGATGAAAGTGTCATAGTGGGTTATTACACTTCCGAAGAAGTGCATCTCCGTTCCCCGTCACCTTCCTCTGAACCCCGAAAGGAGGGATGCCCTTTGGCAAGAAATGATGGTATTGACCGCACAAGCGTCCGGAATCTCGCCGTTTCGGATAAGGCCGTTGGCAACACCCAGCAGCACAACGAGCGCGAAAAGGACAGCTATCGGAACCCCGACATTATCCCCCAGCGCGCTGCATGGAACGTCCACTTCAAAAAGCCAACTGCCCGCTACACTGACCTGTTCGCCCAACTGGAAACCGCTGGTACGATTTCAACGCGCGGCCTGAAGCCGGATGCCACCCATTATTGCGAGCTTGTCTTTGATGTCAACTCTGCCTACTTTGACAATCACGGTGGCTACGAGTTCGCCAAGCAGTTCTATGAGGATGCCTACAAAGCAGCCGTTCAAATCGTGGGCGGTGAGCAGTATATCCTCTCGGCTGTCATGCACGCCGATGAGATCAACCGCGCCATGACCGAAGCATTAGGTCGGGAGGTCTACCACTACCATCTTCATGTGGTCTATGTGCCTGTGGTGGAAAAGCAAATCCTCTGGTCGAAACGCTGCAAGGACAAGGCACTGGTCGGCACCGTCAAGGAGACTGTCATGCAGGTCAGCCGGAGCAAGAAGTGGGCATCCAAACCTCTGCTGGACGAATCGGGAAAGCCTGTTTTGCAAAAGAACGGCAAGCCTATCCTGAAGAAGTCGTACAGCGTCTTGCAGGACAACTTCTTCAATTTTATGCGCGCTGCCGGGTACACCGATGTAGAGCGCGGCGAGCGCGGCAGCACCGAAGAACACCTGACCGTCACCCAATTCAAAGTCCAGCGGGAGCAGGAACGTCTGGACAGCCTGACTTCTCAAACCGACCAGAAAGAACAGTCGCTTGCCCGAACCAGCACCGCTCTCTCCAAAAAGGAGAAGGAACTTGCTGCTGTGCAGAAAAAGACCACGCTCACGAAGGAAGCCCTCATTCACGCGCGCGATCTGGATTATATCGGCAAGCGCACCTTCCTCGGCAACTACTCGCTGACCGAAGAAGAATTTTCCAAACTGAAAAAACAGGCTGACCACGGCTATATGATGGACGTGGAGAACCGCCGCTTGAAAGAAGAACTTTTCACCGCCAAGAAGGAAGCCATTCATTGGAGCAACAAGTACCACGACCTGTGGTACGATGTAAAGCCCTATCTGGACGCGCTCCACCGTGCGCCTGAACTGGTGCGCAGCTTTTTGGAAAAGATTCTTGCCCCCAAGCAGGAGCGCACCATGAATGTGCCGCAGAAAAACCGCAAGCGTGGGCAAGATGTAGAACTTTAAGCTGAATTTTTAGATGATATGACAATATAAGGAGCAATGCTTATGGATTTTGACCGTAATTCTATGACCGTCCCTGTGCAATCTTCCGATTATACGAAAAAGTTCTTGCAAAAGGACTCGAATCCCACTACAATGGAAGTGGTCACTCAAACCAATGCCGTCAGGTCTCCGACTGACAGCCCGGCAACCACGAAACTGGTGTACACGGTGGAAGAGATCGCACGAATGCTGGCCATCAGCCTGCGCTCTGCTTACAATCTGTGCAACAGCACTACCGAATTCCGTGTCCTGCGAGTAGGCGGAAGCATCCGTGTGCCGAAGGACAGCTTCGATGCGTGGCTCTACCGGGCAGCTTGATAAGGAGGCAAACAGTATGGCATATATTACGAAGCGCGGCAACTCTTACAGCGTCCGCTACACCTACGAAGATGAGCACGGCAAGAGCTGCGACAAATGGGAGAGCTTTCCCACAAAAGAGGAGGCAACGAACCGAAAAAAGCAAATCGAGCATGAACTGGCCGCTGGCACTTTCCTGATTCCGTCCTCGGTAACGGTGGCAGAGTTCCTGATGGACTGGCTGCCGAAACAGTGCAGCAAGCACAAGTGGGCACCCAAAACCTACGAATCCAACCTTTCCACCATTCAGAATCTCATTATCCCCTATATCGGTAGCATGGAGATGCAGAAGCTCAAGCCCTACCACATGGAGAACCTCTACACGACCCTGAGCAAAACGCCCTGTGGTTCGTATATCGAGGGCAAGAAGCAGGAACTGACCGAAAAGCAGAAGCAGCGTTTCCTTTCCGGCACAACGATCCATGAGGTGCACCGGCTGCTGGGCACTGCCTTCCAGTATGCCGTAGAGTGGGGCATCCTTGTCAAAAGCCCTGTTCCCGTGGACAGCCCCAAGAAGTCTACGCAGGAGCGCACCATCTGGACGGTAGAGGAAATGAGGGCGGCTCTGGACAGCATGGAGGACCCCATCCTGCATCTGGCAGTCCACCTCACACTGGTGGGCGCACTGCGAGAGGGCGAGATCGTAGGTCTGACCCCGGAAGATCTTGATTTTGACGCCTCAGATGGCATCGGAACCTTCCGTATCAACAAGTCCATGCAGCGGGTGCGAAAAGAAGCCCTGAACCAAGTGGACGATGACTGCATCATCAAGGTATTCCCGGACAAGCTGGAACGCAGCACCACTTCCCTCATCCTGAAAAGTACCAAAACGGCGTCCTCCTGCCGTACCATCTTCATGACCTCTGCTCTGAAAGAGGAACCGAAGAAATGGCTGAATCAGCTGGCGGCAGACGAGAGGAAAGACCCGGCACGCTACCGTGACAGCGGAATGCTGTTCCGTCTGCCCAACGGTCTGGCGGTGGAGCCAGTACTCATCCGCAAAAAGTTCCTCAAATGGCAGGACGGACACCCGGAGTTTCCCCGCATCGTCTTCCACGGTCTGCGGCATTCCAGTGCGACCTATCAGCTGATGATCTCCGGCGGCGATGTGAAAGCTGTTCAGGGTACCACAGGACACGCCACGGCAGATATGCTGGTGAACACCTACGCTCATATCCAGCAGTCCTCTCGTGTGGAACTGGACAGGAAGTTCGAGGAAGGTTTCTACGCCAAACAGGAAAGTCCCAGCCCGCAGACTGTACCCGCCGAAGGCGAACCGACCATCTCCATGATAGCTCTGCTGGAACTTCTGAAGAATGCAGACCCCGAAGTAAAGGCTCAGCTCCGTCTGGCTCTGCTGACCTGATGCAAAATTTACCACGCATTTCAAGGTAATTCCAGCCCATGCAGAGGATTCCCACGAAAACGCCAACCGTGCAAAAATCGTGCATTGACCGTGCAGACCCCGAATTTTCGGAGTTACATAATGAAAAAGAGCGTCAAATCTTACGATTCAGCGCTCTTTTATTAGTGCACCTCCAGGGACTCGAACCCTGGGCCCACTGATTAAGAGAAACCAACGTGCAACAATCATCAATTTCAAGAATTACGCAGATTCGTTGTTTTTGTCGACTTATCGTGGGTTTTTGGTTTGCATCCGCTGCATTCTTTGCACCCGCCATCCCCTCTTGCATCCGTTATCCAGCCGTTCCGGTGTGCAAAAAGTGTGCAAAAATGTGCAGAGCCAAAATCAGCCCCTTAAAACAGGGATCGGATTTTTATGCAAAGCCGGGAAAACGGCCGGGTTCGAGCCCGATGCGGCAGCTGCAATCTTGCCTGTTTAGACCGAGCATCAAATGTACATCAACAACTACGATTCATGGCAGGGATTTGGACAAGCGAGTAAACATACCTTAAGCCATCACGTGCTGTGCATAGCAAAAGCCACCTCGCATCAAATCTGTGAAAGCAGCTTGATGTGGGTGACTTCTGTTTTATCGGATTTTTATAGCAAATTCCGTGCCTGTTCATCGGCCACGAGGATAACGCTCCAATCGCCTTCCGGATGCTCCTTGGGCAGGCTGCGGCACATATCCGTGCAATCTCTTGCACCCATGATTCCGCAGTCGTTTTTCTCGATTATTTATCGCACAGCTTGTGGGCCAGCTTCATCACGTTTTCGGCATTACCGATGGCATAATCCAGAGAGGGAACTTCTGCGATGGGCAGCTTGATCTCCTCCTGCAGCTGCTCAGGCGGTAGCTCACCTGGGGAGCCAGAAGCACGCACTCGTAGCCATTCTGCCAGGTCTCCACAGCCTCGCCAGTCCCCATAGCTTGAATCTCCAGATCCTCACCGTGTGCATCAGCCCAGGTCTTCATCTTCTTCATCAGGATGCTGCTGGACAGACCGCCAGCGCAGCAGAGCAAAACTTTCATAATAAAAAGCTCCTTTCAAATCATCTCACCGCACACAGAGGTGCGGAGAAAAACATTTTAGGTCAGATCCTCGCCATTTGTGGCGATGCACTTTTTGTACCAGTAGAAAGAATCCTTGCGGTAACGCTTGAGCGTACCAGTGCCATCGTTGTTTTTATCCACGTAGATAAAACCGTAGCGCTTTTTCATCTCACCGGTGGAAGCGCTTACCAGATCGATGCAGCCCCAGGGGGTATAGCCACGCAGGTCTACGCCGTCTGCCATAGCAGCCTCCATGGCCTGCACATGCGCCTTGACATAGGCGATACGGTAGGGGGTCGTGCACAGTGCCGTCTGCTTCCAGTGTGTCGGAAGCGCCGAGACCGTTTTCCACGACCATGAGCGGCAGATGATACCGAGCGTAGTACTCGTTCAGAGAGTAGCGCAGGCCGTCCGGGTCTAGGCTCCAGCCCCACTCGTTGTACGTGAGGTAGGGGTTCTTGGGGCCCATGTTCAGGTTGCCGCCTGCCGTCTCAGTGACCGGGTGGGTGGTAGCACAGCTGGTAGAGTAATAGGAGTAGGTGATCATATCCACCGTACCCTGCTGCAAGTCTACCACATCTTCAGGCGTTATGTCCAGATTCACGCCGTACTTTTTCCAGATCTTTGGTGCAAAGTATGGGTACGCACCCTTGGCCATCACGTCGGCAGTGTAGTAGATGCCTTCCTGCAATTTTTCCTGCACCAGCAGCACGTCCTTGGGGTCACAGGTCAGTGGGTAGGTACTGGGTCCACCGCCGATCATGCAGCCCACCACATTTTCAGGATCGATCTCATGAGCACGTTTCACGGCACGGGCGCTGGCCACATACTGGTGGTGCAGCAGCTGGAAATCCTGCCGGATGTTCTCTGCCGGGTAACCGGGAATCAAATCCTTGATCATGAGGGGCACGTTGATCTCATTGAAGGTGAGCCAGTATTTGACCAGACCTTTGTATTCCCGGAAGATGGTCTCGGTGTAGCGGTCAAACAGCTCGATCAGCCTGCGGTTCTTCCAGCCGCCAAATGTTTCTTCTAGGTACAGCGGCACATCGTAATGCTGGATGGTGACCAGCGGCTCGATGCCGTACTTCTTCAATTCCAGAAATACGTTCCGGTAAAAATCCAGACCAGCCTGATTAGGCGTTTCCTCCACGCCGTTGGGGTAGATGCGTGTCCATGCAATGGACATACGGAGCACCTTGAAGCCCATCTCGGCAAACAGGGCAATGTCCTCTTTGTAGTGGTGGTAGAAATCGATAGCCTCATGATACGGATAGTAGTAACCCGGCAGCACGGCACGGTGTGCACCCTCCGGCAGCGGCTGGAAGACCATCACCTTACCGGGGTTGCCGTCCTTATCGATGTAGGTCGCATAGCGGGGTTCCGTCAGGGAACCGGCGGTCTGCACGTCCGAAGCGGCAAGGCCCTTGCCGCCCTCGTTCCAGCCGCCTTCACACTGGTTGGCAGCGGTAGCACCGCCCCAGAGGAAATCCTTCGGGAAAGGCATGGGGACGCACCTTCCTTTCTAGTTTTCAGAAGTTGAAACCGAACGGGGTGGAGCCCTTCATGTAGGGCAGCAGTTCGACCTCACGGGGGTCGATGTGGCCCACCACGTTGGTCTTGCCGTAGTTCTTCATGGGCTTACGAGCGATCTGCACCTCACCGGCGTACTGGCCATAGCGGTTGTTGTCGATCAGCACGTCACCGGGCTGGATGTCCACGGTGTTGAAGGGCTCGGTCGCCTCTCGCAGCATACGGCTCTCCAGGGTGCGGATGATCCACTCGCCGCTGTCGCCACGAACGGACAGGTTTATCCGCAGGCGCTTCTTCATGCTCTCGGGCAGGCCTTCGGCCGGGGTCATGTGGAACATGATCTTGGTGCTGTTGGCGGCGGCCATGGCTTCCAGCTCGGCATCGGTGGCGTAGGCATTGGCGATGATGATATCGTTGACATACCCCATCATCACATAGTGCCCCACCTGGATCTCAATGGGCCAGTCACGGTGCATTTCCAGCGTGGGCAGACCCTCGGTGACGGGCCAGGGGCCAAAAGGCCTCCGGGTTTTGGGAGGTAACGAAGGACTGCAGACGCAGGTTGTGCTTGACCATGGGTGCAGATCCCTTTTCAAAGTGCTCCAGAGAAACGCCGGTGTAGCGGTGCGGATAGTAGTTGTGGCAGCCTAGGATCATATCACGGTCACCGCCGGCAGCCAGCACATGACCCACATGATCCTGAGTGCTGCAGCCGTTCACGCAGATCTTGATCCCCTCTTTGTTCTTGGAGAGGAAAGCTTCTTCCATATCGTTCAGGCCCAGATCCAGACGCAGGATATCCACCTGCAGCTCGGTGAAGAAAGACAGATCCAGCGGACCGTGGAAGAAGCTGGCGTTGATGCCCATGCGTTCAAACATCATGGGGTTCACATCGGCTTCGATCTCAAAACCCAGCTCCTTGGCCTTGGCCAGCAGGGGCTTGTAGCGGTCGATGGTCTGCTGGCGGTCACCTGCGCCCAGCAGAGCGATGAACAGCAGGTCAAAGCCCATCTTTGCAGCCTTTTCCAGATAAGCCACATCCTGCTCAAAGGTGCTGCGCTCAGGGTACAGGGAGATGCCCAGTCTTCTCTTTTGCATTTCAGTTTCTCCTTAAATGTTTATTCTGTGTGATAAAAGCCGAAAAAGCGAGCCGATCTATGCCGACCGGCCCGCTTTTTTTCAACCGGCTTTGGGTTCCAAAGTGGTAAATTTACAGTTGTAAGGGTTGCCCGGATCTTGCAAAATCACTTGTTCTGGGCAGCCAGTTCAGCAGCTTCGGCAACAGCCTCTTCTTCGACGCACTGCTTCTCGTAGATCTTGTAGAAGGGACGCCAGATCAGCCAGCAGACCGGGAACATCAGCAAAGAGAAGATGACATTGCGCCAGTCCAGCGTACTCAGGAAGGTACCGAACACCACCGGCATCGTGGTCATGATCAGCACCTGGGGATAAGCCATCAGGTGCAGGTTCCATGCAACCAGTGCCAGTGCAGAGCAGACCAGCGGGCACAGCATGAAGGGGATCAGCAGGAGGCCGTTATACATGATGGGATAGCCGAAGATGGCAGGCTCGTTGATGCCGAACAGGCCGGGCACAAAGGATGCCTTGGAAACAGCCTGGATGCGCTTGGATTTGCTCTTGAGACCCATCAGAGAGAAGGGCATGGTATTGCCTGCACCGCCCATGATGCCGTTGCCGACCATCAGGAACACGGGGAAGAACTGCAAGGGCTGGCCAGCGGCAGCCAATGCGGAGTTTGTAGTGTAAGCAGTGATGTAAGGCACCATCAAAACGGTGAAGATCACGCTGGTGCCATGGATACCAAAGAACCAGCACAGCTGTGCCAGTGCGATGACCAAGAACATACCCGGAGTGGAAGTGAGGAAGTTGACCGGGACAGACAGTGCAACAGTGATCAAGGTCGCCAGGGTCAGGGTGCCGCCGGAAACAGCAGAGATGATCAGGGAGATGCCGTACCAGACAATGATGTTCACTCCCATGGGGATGATGGCATTGAAGGAATTTGCGATTCCTTCGGGCACAGCATCGGGCAGCTTGATGGTCCATTCGTGGTCGATGACGAACTTGCTGATGGCCACAGAGCACAGACCAACGATGATAGCCACGAACAAACCACCTGTGCCCAGCTTGCCCAGATTCAAAGCGTCAAAGGTGGAAGTAACGCTGCCATCTGCTGCCAGAGTGGAAGCAGAGACCGGAGGAGAGACCACCAGAATGTAACTGACCAACGCAGTGATAACGGACTGCATCTGGTTCATCTTCTTGCGTTTTGCAAAGTTCCAGGACATGGAGAAGGCCATGAAGAAGCCCATCAGGCCCATGGTCAGCTTATAGGGCATATAGAATGCCTGATAGGATGCGCTGGAAGTATCCCAGCCGAACATTGCGCCAACAGCACAGACGATCTGGATGACGGCGCCGATCATAATCAGGCCCATGGTAGCGCCCATGCCGCCGGAGATGGTGGAAAAGATCTCGCTGGAGGCCAGTTTCTGGCTGCCAACCTGCAATTTTTTCATGAACGCACTCTCGGCAAAGCGTTCAATTGCGCCTTTTTTCTCGTTTGCCATGAGAAAATCCTCCTTTTAAACAGGTATGTGAACAGACGGACAGGGATGGCTTCGTTTTCCGTTTTCCTTTTTCTTGCAAAAAATGTGTGCACCGGCAGGCTTACTTGTCTGCCTTTTTCTCGTGGAGCTCAATGAGCTCTGCAATCAGCTCCTGTGCCAACATACTGGTCATCAGGTGGTCCTGTGCGTGAACCAGCAGCAGATTGACCTGAGGGCCTTCGCCGTTGCCCTCATCGGTCAGCAGGCCGGTCTGGATGTGGTGCGCCTCCAGCGCCTTCTCTTGGGATTCTGCCATCAGCTTTTTCGCTTCCTCGTAGTTACCGGCTTTTGCTTCCTGCAATGCGTGGAACGCAGCGGCACGGGCATCGCCGGAGTGAACGATCAGCATCATGGAAGTGTCGATCAGCTCATCGGGGGTCATTGCCATAGGTGTATTCCTCCTTCATCGGTTTGCGGCATCGCACGGCGGTGTGCCGCTTTCATTGGCTCGATTATACAGATGCCCTGCCGTTTCTGTCAAACCAGCTGCGGCAGGCCGTGCAGACGGAATTTTATACGCTATGTTCCTCATTTTAAACACTCCGGTCTGCGATCCATCGAAAAAGCGGCCAGCATCCCATTTTTTGTCAACCATTTTCTTTCATTTGTACCAATTTTATCCAAAATCATACTTTAAATGCGGTCGATCGGTTATACACTTTTTCTTCAAAGTTCCTTAAAAAGTTCTTCATAAATGTTTTAAAAATAATAAAAATGACACATAATTCCATCTTATCAAGGCGAAATCCGTATATCACCCACAAAAAAGCTCTGCCTTTTCAGCAGAGCTTGAACAGCACGAAGGATCTCCCATTGTGCAAGTTATACACAAACGCTTATAGTTTTTTGACCATTGCGATCATATATGCGAGCTCATCGTCCGAAAAACGAATGTCAAATGTTTCTTCAAGCCCGGACAAGATCTCTCGCAGATCGTTGTACAGGCGCTTGTTGCGGCTGATGATGCCCTGCCGATTGCCTTTTTCCGGCATGGCTTCACCGTTTTGCAGCCGATCGATGGCGCAGGCAATGTGCAGGAAAAGCCCCAGTTCCTGATTCTGATCCAGCCCTTCGGCGGAGATGCGCTTAATCTTCGCCAGCGTCCGAGGCAGACTCTTACGCAGCTTTTTGATGTCCAGCGCAGGCATCTGGCTGGACAGGTAGGAGAAGATCATCTCGTAGTTCACCGGCGTGTGGTCGGACTCCGGAATGGTGAGCAGCATATCCAATTTATCTGCCGGCGTCTCGAACAGCTTAACCACCGAAATGAACGGAATACCGTGCAAGCCGGGGTCGTAAGTGCCGATGACGCAGCGGATCTCGTGTTCTTCACGCAGGCGGTTCACCTCGTTCAGCAGGGTCTTGCAGTCACTGATAGAAAGTGGGATGACCTGAATGCCGTTGAGCCCGGCGTTCTTTTCCAGGTAGCTCTTCATCTGCACTGCGCCACCCTCACCGGTCATGCACAGCGTGATGATGACCGGCGTATTTTTGTGGTGGGAACGTCCTTCCGGCTCTGCAATGTTGGTGTAAAAATCCCGGCAGCTGCCCATGGCATCTTCGTGCAGTTCTTCCAGCGAACTGGCCGAGGCCGCCTTGCGGGAGCAGTCCACTGCAATCAGGGTGCCCGGTACCGCCACGGTGCGGATCTGCACACCGGTCTCCTTGGAGATCACCTCTGCCATGGTGCGTAGAGAGCCCATATCGTACAGCAGCAGAATGCCCTGCCCACGGTCCAGCTCCTGGATCATGGCCTTAAGCTCATCGCACGCCTGCTGCATATCCTTGTCCAGCGGCATATCGTAGGCATAGGTATTGCCGCACCCGGCCAGCGAGTTGACCACATCCGCCACGGAGGAAGCCGTAGAGTCGCCATGCATGGCGATCAGTACCACCGGGCCGTCCTCGGCTTATGGGTCTCGTTGCCCTCGCACAGGAACAGGGTCAGCAGAACAGCCTCATCAATGGACATGGGCACACCAAGTTCTTTTCCATTGCCGAAGCGAACTGCATACAAATGGCATATTCCTCCCGGTGGTTCTGCACCACATCCAGAATACGCTCATTGGACAGCCGCTGCTTTGCTGCCTTTCTGCGTTCCAGCGTGGAGGAAAGGTGCAGACACAGACCGTAGAAAGTGGATTCCGGGTACACTCGGTTGAACTGGCGAGAGGTCTGTTTGAGCAGTGCATCCACACCATCCACGATGCGCCGATCCATCACCTTATACAACGATTCACGATTGACCTTGCTCTGGGGCATCCGGCTGGTGAACTGCTTCATATCGTATTCCAGTTCGGCGTTGATGATGCGGCTGATGTCCTCTTCGCCGATGCCGCGCTGCCGCAGCTCGTCGCCCTTGCGGTCGATGATGTCATAGACCGAATCGCTGAGCGGTGGGTGCCCGAACTCCGGCATCTGCTGGCCGGCATCGCAGTTTTCCTTGTGCATACTGTCCGCCGAGAAGGTATAGGCGTAGCCCTGTGGGATCAGTTCTTCCAGCTGCTTGCGGTAGGTCTTGTAGTACAGCAGGCCTCGCTGCACGCCGCTGGGAAAATCGTTGAGGTAAAGCGGCAGTTCTTCCTTTTCGTCTGCATGAAAGGCCCGCAGGTAGGCATTGGCGCAGCCCAAACGGATATCGTTTTTGAATTGTTTTACGTTATTTTCGCACCGATACAGGCACAGGCAGTGCAGCAGTTCAGCGTTCACTCGCACAGTGCGCTTCATTCGCACAGCCTCATCAATCAGGAACTGCTGCACCAGCGCAAAACGCTCCCCCAGCTGCCAGTTTTGCAGCGGCTGCAATTCGATCCGGGCGGAAAAGCGAGCCGTGTAGGCATCCTTGACCGAAGCACGGGCTTTATCCTGCAGGGAACACACCAGAATGATATCTCGCAGCACAGCATCGTCATTCTCGATCAGATCGAGCAAATGTTCCCGGCAGCCCACCGGCAGATATTCGACGTTATCCAGAAACAGCATCCCACCCTTGGCCTTTTCCAGTGCTTCGCCTACACCAAACAGGCGGCTGTATGCTTTTTCCTCCTGATCGTCATAATAGTGGCAGCTGAATCGTTCAAAGGGCGCACCTATCGGGAGCACCTTGTTCTCGCAAGCGAACTGGTACATCAGGTAGCCAAATGTAGTCTTACCTGAACCGGAAGGGCCTTCGATCAGGGTATTCAGGCTGTGATCCGGGTAAAGAATCGCTGCCTTTGCCATCTGAATCATGGGCCTCAAACTGCCCTCGCAACTGTCCAGTATCTTGAAGCAGGAAGTCTCGCCCCTCGGTGTATCCCCTGCCATCAGCGGCCGGTAGTGCACCGGACGACCCGGCAGCTTTTCCATCTTCCCATCTGCCACCAGCTCGTTGAGCAGAGTGCTCAGGTTAGAGCGCTGCATTTGCAGCTGTTCTGCCAGTTCCTGTGTGGTCACGCCAACTTCCCGTTTTTCCGGAGCAGCGGCCGCCAGCCGCTGCACACAGGAAACTACTTCCTCTTTCTTGGTCATACGCCGCTCCATTCCCATAGTGTATAAAAGTGTATACACACAGCATAGCATGTCTGCCTCCATTTCGTCAAGTAATTTTAATTGGCCTTTTATCCTTCGTGAAACCTAACAGGGGCAAATACCGTCCCTGTTCTAGCGCCTTATATTCCCTTACATTGTGTTTCAATGCAACTTTCAACTTTATTCTTTGTCAATAGGGCTGGCACCGTCCAGCCCTCTCTCTTTTTGCCAAAATTTCCTTCGTTTTTTCTCGCACCCTGCCGAAAGCAGCGTATTCTCAAATGTTTTTGTTGACACGGCTCGATTTTTGTGGTAATCTATCCCAGCAATTGAATATAACATATTTTTACATATTCGTTCAGACCCTGCGGGGCTGAACATTTTGGATTTCAGCCGTTACATAACCGACTAGCATGACCTTCCAGAAAAAGCGAAGGCAGGGCTGGTCTGTTTTGTGACGGCTTTTTTGTTGCCGTTTTGCCCGTTGGACCTTGAAAACCGCATGACCGTCTGC
>ENA-OQJN01000409-OQJN01000409.1-human-gut-metagenome-genome-assembly--contig:-NODE-409-length-18183-cov-3.935312_pt1 | contig 18183 bp, 23 predicted proteins | sample MGYA00242610_ERZ504777 | MGnify/ENA primary metagenome ERZ504777 (study PRJEB26092, sample SAMD00036350) | human gut metagenome | host: Homo sapiens | study: EMG produced TPA metagenomics assembly of... | reverse complement strand
CGACGGGCGGCACCGACCACGTAGTCCACCGCCTCCCCGGCATCGTCGACGACATGAAGCAGGTCGGGATCGGCCGGCGAGATCACTCCGCGCTCGATCATGGCGGTGCGCACCCACTCCAGGAGCCCGCCCCAGTAGCCGCCGTCCACCAGGACGATGGGGAAGGAGGAGATCTTCTGGGTCTGGACCAGGGTGAGGGCCTCGAAGAGCTCATCGAGGGTTCCCATGCCGCCGGGCATGACGACGAATCCGTCGGAGTACTTGACGAACATGGTCTTGCGGGCGAAGAAGTAGCGGAAGTTGACCCCGAGGTCGACGTAGTCGTTCATGCCCTGCTCGTGGGGCAGCTCGATGCCGAGCCCCACCGAGGTGCCACCGGCTCGTGGCACCCGCGGTTGGCGGCCGCTGGATCAATAAGACGGCCCCTGAGACGGCCGGCGTGAGGCCGAGGATGACCTGCAGGTAGAGCGACAGCAGAAAGGAAACGGCATAGGTCGCACTGTACTGGATGAGCGCTGCCAGGTTGGACATGGAAAAGGTCAGGCTTCGAAATAAGTAAAGCGGCAGGAGCGGATGGAACGACCGGCCTTCGTGAACGACGAAGATGACCGAAAGGACGAGGCCTGCATAAAGAAAAAGCTGTTGTCTGAAAAGGATGACAGTCCGTATAAGGTGCAGAGAATGGCGCTGATGGATAGGACTGAGCTGATGGCATTGACAAAGGGCGCTCCGTTTTCATACCATTCCGCTTTGACGGGGCGGATGAGAAGGTAGGACAGGAGGACCAGTAGGGCTGCCAAGATGAAGATACAGCGCCAGCCAATAAATTCCGTCACGGCGCCGCCGATGACCGGCCCCAACGAGAGGCCGAGATAGGTCAAGGCTACGGACTGGCCGATGATGTGTCCCTGACGGGATTCATCGGTCGTAGCCAGGAGCAGCGGCATATAGGATACGTAGATGCCGGCCAGGGCAATCCCCTGAAGGGCCCGCAGCCCAATGAGGATGGGAAGTGTCGGGGCCAGGGCCGCCGCTATCGATGTCAGAGCCAGCATGATCAAGGAGACGGTGTACGTTCGCCGCCGACCGTGGACGTCCGATACCTTCCCTAAGGGAAGGAGGAAGGCCGCCGTCGTCATCAGAAACAAGGTCACGACCCAACTCATGCGGTCCGGCGTCGTGCCGAACTGATCGGCCATGACCGGAATGGCGATGTTGATCGACGTAGACAGAAAAGGGCCGACAAAACTTATCAGGCAAATCGAATAAAAAATACGCTTTTCTGTCGTCATCGCTGCACCTCACAAATGTCACTGTCATAGATACATTATACCAGTATATGCGGTCAGGGTGAATTGTTTATTAAAAAAACGCAACTTATAAAAAACTTTGTCCTCTTGAAAAATGAATTTTTCTCGTGATAAGAGATGTAGAACTTGGAGATTTATGGTATAGTAAAAGAAAAATTGTCGAAAAAGGAGGGATTTACATGGATTTAGGACTTCAGGGCAAGGTCGTCGTCGTTACCGGCGGGACGGCCGGCATCGGTTTGGCGACGGCCAAGGCCTTTTTGCAGGAAGGCGCCTCGGTTGCCGTCTGCGGCCGTCGGCAGGAACTGCTCGATGATGCGGTGAAGGCCCTGGGTGGGGATGTCTTTGCCTATCGGGCGGACATGACCGATGAGGGCGAGGTCACGGCTTTTGCCGGGGCCGTTTACGATCATTTCGGTCACATCGATGTCTGGGTCAATAATGTCGGTGCTTCCTTCGCCCGAAAGGGGGCGTGGTATACGGCTGCTGAAATAGATGCCCACTACGCCGTCAATTTCAAATCTGTCGTCATGGGAAGTCAGGCCGCCCATTCCCTTTTTAGAAAAGCAGGGCGGCGTCATCATCAACGTATCGTCCTTAGCCGCCCGCTGTGCGACATCGGGACGGGCGACGCTGTACGGGGCCATGAAGGCTGCCGTCGTAAACTATACCAATACCCTGGCCGGGGAAGTGGCGGCCAAGGGCATCCGCGTCTTGGCCATCATGCCGGGTTTCACCCTGACGCCCTTGGTTGCTGCCACTATCGATGACGATGAACTTCAAAAGCAAGTCAAAGAATGCCTCCAGCGCCGGCCCGCAAGCCCCGAAGAAATTGCCGGCCCCATCGTCTTTTTGGCAAGCCAGCAGGCCTCTTATATGAATGCCGCCGTCATCGAAGTATCGGGCGGCCGCAACGTGACCTTGAACCCGGGTTACTCTTACGGCGACTGATCTATTTTTACGAAATATAAAAAACTTTTTGAAACTATACTTGACAAGGGATATTTTAAAGTGTACTATTGTTGTAGACATTGAGAAATGCAATGACCAAAACAAGTACACATAGGATGAGACAACAGAGAAGACGGGTCACCGGCTGAAAGCCCGTTCGGCCTTTGGATTATGGTGGAATGCATTTGGGAGCAGGATGAAGGAATTGAGTATGTCATCCCGTATTACCGACGTTACCGGTTTCGAGTGGCAGCCATAGGCTGCAATTCAGAGTGGAACCGCGGTCCGCCGTCTCTGTTGATGAGATGGGCGGCTTTTTTGTATGATTTTCTGAAGTATTCAATATTGCAGCGCAGGGGGATTTATGATGACACAAAGTAAAAAAGAATTAGTCTTAGCAGCGATGGATGGAAAACAGGTCGAACGCGTACCTTCTGGGTTTTGGTTTCATTTTTTAGACGATGAAATTCATGCCAACTCCTTTGAACATCCCGAATTGATGGAAAAAGTCTTTGCCGGCCAGACCCGGTATATCGATGAAGCCAAACCGGACTTCGTCAAAATCATGACCGACGGCTTTTTCCCCTATGAAAATGAAACGGCCAAGCATCTGAAGACGGCTGCCGATTTTAAGAACATTAAACCCTTAGCCGATGACGACAAGTGGTTTACCCAGCAGATCGACTATGCCAAACGCCTTACGAAGCGCTATGGCGATGAACTGGCCATGTTCTTCAACGTGTTCTGTGCCGGCACGACGGTCAAATTCATGCAGGCCAATCTCGATGAAAGCGAAGCCTTCCTGGCCAATGCCGTGAAGGAAGACCCCAAGGCCGTGCGCCAGGGGCTGGACGTCATTTCTCATGATTTGGCAAAATTGGCTAAACGCCTGATCACTGAAGGCGGTGTCACCGGCATTTACTTCAGCCTCCAGAATTTACTGGGCATTTCGCCGGAACTCTATAAAGAAGTCTTGGAACCGGGGGAAAAAGAAATCTTAGCCGCTGCCAACAGCGTCAGCGATTACAATATCCTCCACATCTGCGGCTATGCCGGTCATCGAAATGACCTTTCCTTATATAAAGATTACGATGTAAAGACCGTAAACTGGGCCGTTGTCGTCGAAGGCGTTCCCATTCCGGAAGGCCGGAAAATCCTCAACAATCGACCGGCGTTAGGCGGTTTTGGCAACTTGGATTCTGAATTGTTGTATAAGGGCTCGAAAGAAGAAATTCAGGCTGAAACGAAGCGGATTTTGGCCGAAGCCGGCCGTCAGGGCGTCCTCCTTGGCGCTGACTGCACCGTTCCGCGTGATATTGATTGGAAGCATTTTGAGTGGGTTCGTGAAGCTGCCCGATAGGCAGAGAGAGGAAGATGAAAATGAAGTTTACCATGAAGAAGTTAGGGAAAGCCGTCTTGACGGCAGCATTAGTCGGTGTCGTAGCAGCAGTCCTTGCTGGCTGCGGTAAACAGAGCGATTCTGCCGCCGGCGGCGGAGACGGCCAGAAAAAGGTCGTCAACGTAGCCTTTACCAACTACTACGTGCCTTATGATTTCGTCAATGATAAGGGCGAACCCGACGGCTTTGAAGTCGCTGTCATGCAGGAAGTAGCTAAGAAGCTGCCCCAGTATACCTGGAAGTTTACCCCGACCTCGGACGATGACCTGCTCATCGGCGTCGAATCAGGTAAATATACCATCGGTACCAAAGGCATCTGGAAAACGGCTGCCCGGGAAAAGAATATATCTTCCCGAAAAACTACATCGGTGCCAGTGTCATCGGCTTAGTCATCCGTAAAGCCGACGCAGATAAGATCCATGACATGGATTCCTTTGCCCAGTACAGCGGCAAGCTCGTTCCGATCGCGCCTCAGGATGCCCGTTACATGGTCATCGAAGATTACAATAAGGATCATCCCGATAAACAGATCAAGCTCCAGTCGTCGGAAGCCTTCCAGATTGCTGACGCATACAGCTGGGTCATGGAAGGCCGCTATGACGGCTACCTCGAAGTTGAACTGAGCTATAAGAACAACATCGTTAAAGACGATGCGCCGTACCACAAGTTCAACGACAGCCTGACCTACATCCGCTATAAAGGCATTCCGACCTACCCCTTGTTCAACAAGAAGGAACAGAAATTGGCTGACGAAGTCGACCAGGCCATCGATGAACTTCGCAAGGAAGGCAAGATTGCCGAACTGGAACAGAAATACTTTGGCGAAAGCCTTTCTAACTATATTACGCAGTAAAGGCTAAGGAGGACGTTTGATGGATACACGAGTGTTTAATCCGTCTGTTATCTTCTCGGTTATGCCGGATTTATTGTCGTATCTATCGGTAACGCTGCTGGTAGCCGTTTCAAGCATCGTCTTAGGTTCCCTCTTGGGGATGGGCCTGACCTGGGCAAAACTCGGCCGCAGCCGGGTTTTGCGCTGGCTGGCGCACGGGTACACTTATATTATGAAGTGTACCCCGCCTATCGTGCTGCTGTTCATTGTCTTTTATGGACTGCCCAAGCTGATAGAATCGATGACGGATTATGATATCAATGATATGAACCGGGCTCTGTTTGCAATCATTACTTTTACCTTGTTGTTCGGAGCCTATATTTCAGAAGTCTTTCGGGCGCGTATCAAGCCGTACCCAAAGGACAGTATGAAGCCGGAGTCAGCATCGGCATGACGCCGTTCCAGACTTTTTACCAAGTCATGCTGCCCCAGGCGGCCCTGATTGCCCTGCCTAATTTCGGCAATTCGACGATTAACCTGCTGAAAGAAGGGGCCTTGGCCTATACGATCGGCCTCATCGACTTGATCGGTAAGGGAAATTTAATCATCGCTCAAAATTTTGGTGCTTATAGTATTGAAATTTATCTGGCTTGTATGATCATTTACTGGATCATGACCCTGATCATTGAAAAGGGCTTTTCCCTTCTCGAAGGTGTCCTTGACAAGGGCATTCATATGGGTCATGCCCAGCCGGGAGGAGGTGAGCAGTAAATGGAACTCGATTATGGTTTTATGATTGAAACTTTTTATAAGATCTGGGACGGTATCGGCGTTACCTTGGGGCTGACGGCCCTGTCACTGCTCATCGCCCTGCCCATTTCCTTTTATATGGCCGTCGTCCGCCTGCGGGGGAATAAACTGGGGGCGGGGATTACGCGGTTTTACGTATCCTTTGTCCGCGGAACGCCGCTGGTCCTGCAGATTTTACTGATGTACAGCCTGCTGCCGAGTTTCCTCAACTTCGCTTTGAAGTCCATGGGCTCGTCCTTTAATATCTTTGAAAGCGTCAACCCTTTCTGGTATGCCGTCATCGTCTTTTCCCTCAATACCATCGCCTTATTGACCGAAGTGTTCCGCTCAGCCCTGATGAGTATCGATAAGGGACAGATGGAAGCGGGCGTATCTATCGGGCTGACGGAATGGCAGACCTATCGTCAGATCATCATTCCCCAGGCACTGGTCGTCGCCTTGCCGGCGGTCAGCAATATTACGGTGAATTTGATCAAGGGTACGTCCCTGGCCTTCCTGATGACCGTTAAGGACGTGCTGGCTATCGGGAAAATCGCCGCATCGTACGGCTATAACTATATTGAAGCCTATTTGGATGTCTTCGTCGTTTACATCATCGTCTGCACGATTGTCCAAATCATTTACCGCATAGCCGAAAAACGAGTCGGCGCCTTCCGTGCCGTGTAAGGAGATAATACCTATGTTAATGTCTATTAAAAACGTCCGTAAAAAGTTTGGCGGCGTAGAGGTCTTAAAGGACCTCAATATGGAAATCAATAAAGGGGACGTCGTCGTCATCCTGGGGCCGAGCGGCTCGGGGAAGACGACCTTCCTGCGGTGTCTTAACTTCCTCGAACGGGCCGACGAGGGGCAGATGGAATTTGCCGACATGAACATCGACTTGAGCAAGCCTTCCGATAAGGAAATTGCCGCTGTCCGCAAAAAGACGGCCTTCGTGTTCCAGGGATACAATCTGTTTGCTAATAAGACTGTTTTAGAAAACGTCATGCTCGGCCTGACGACGGGCCGCGGCATTTCGAAATCGGAAGCGGAACAGACGGCGCGGGATGCCCTGCAGCGCGTCGGTATGATCGATCGTGCCGACTACTATCCGGCCCAGTTATCCGGCGGTCAGCAGCAGCGCGTCGGTATCGCCCGGGCCATTGCCGTTAGTCCCGACGTCATCTTATTTGACGAACCGACGTCAGCCCTCGACCCGGAACTGGTCGGTGACGTGCTCAAGGTCATGCGCGATTTGGCCAAAGCCGGGACGACGATGATCGTCGTCACCCATGAAATGAAGTTTGCTGCTGACGTAGCGACTCATGTCATCTTTATGGCCGACGGCGTCATTGTCGAAGAAGGCTCATCGGAAGATATCTTCAAGCATCCGAAAGAAGAACGGACCAAGCGGTTCCTGCACCGCATCTTCTGTACTGCCTTTGACGGCCCTGATGAAGATGAATAGCCTATAAAAAAAGAGACGGTCTCCCTTTCTCTATCGTCAGATAGGGAAGCGGGGACCGTCTTTTGTGGTATAAAGTTAGGTGTTCGTGCCTTAGTCGCCGAGGACGACAGCGGCGATGTCTGCCGGCCTATCGACGAGGATCGATGCGCCATGGCTCTTCAAGAATTCGGCCGGACGAAAGCCCCAGGTAACACTGATGCAGTCGAGGCCGGAATTGTGGGCCGTCTGGATATCGATTTCCGAGTCGCCGACGTATACGGCCTGGTTTGGTGCAATGCCGAGGTCGGAGAGTGCTTTTTGGACCATGTCCGGTGCCGGTTTGCGGCGGATCTGAGGCTGTTCGCCGATGACCTTGTCAAAGAGGTTCGGGAAATAGTCGGCAGCCAGGTCTTGTACGGCCGGATCGGGCTTATTCGATACGACGGCGACCTTGATACCCTGTTCACGGAGGCGGCGGACCATGGCGTTGATGCCGTCATACTCTCCGGTCTTAACGGAGCAGTGAGCCGCATAATACGGTTTATAGAGGTCTTGGATACGGCTGACCTCCTGCAGGTCGATTTGCGGCGTGATCTTGTCGCCAGGCTGACCGACGGCTTCGAGTTCATCATAGGACGCAAGTCCCTGCTCGATGGCTAAGGCCCGGGTGATGGCTACGGTGACGCCGCTTCCGAAGAAATTTCGCACATCGGCTGTCGTATACGCATGATCGTGGCCGGTCTCTTTTAAGGCGTGATTTAGCGCATCGGTCAGATCATCTAAGGTGTTGAGGACGGTTCCGTCCATGTCGAAAATAACGGCACTGTATTTTTTGGTTGTCATGAGAGCCTCCTGTATGTCTTTATTACCGGAACAGTGTAACGGTCAACGGACCGGTTGTCAAGTCAGGCTGCTTTGATAAATCTTTTCCAGGTTGTCACGCATGCGGTCGAGGTAGGATTTGCCGTCTTCGCTGTTTTCCATGGTGTGGATCGTTTCGACGCGGGCGCCGACTTCGCGGGCCAGTGTTTCCGACGTTTCTGGACTGACCATGTCTTCGACGAAGATGGTTTTTACGTTATGAGCCCGGCAGTAGTCGGCTAATCGAGCCAGTTGGCGGGCACTGGGTTCACCGCTGGAAAAGACGGATTCGACGCTTTGTTGGGTCAGGCCGAAGTCACGGCATAAGTAGGCAAAGGCGGCGTGGCCGGTGACGAAATCCTTGCGGGGCGCCTTTTTGAATTTTGCGGCATATTCGTCCTGCAGGGCCTGGAGCTGGCGGTTGTAGTTTTCGGCATTCTGCTGGTAGTACCCTTTGTTGGCAGGATCGGCTTCGGACAGGGCGTCAGCAATGTTCCGTACTTCCTGCTGGGCGTTGATCAGGCTGAGCCAGATGTGCGGGTCATAGTCGCCGTGTTCGTGGACCTCTTCTTCATCGGTGAGTTTGATGGGCGTAATGCCCTGCGAGGCATTGACGGTGTGGAGCGACGTATTTTTAGCGGCATCGACGACTTTAGATGCCCAGGGCTCCATGCCCAGGCCGTTGTACACGAAGAGCTGCGATTGACCGAGTCGCTTAATGGTCTTCGTCGTCGGCTGAAATTCATGAGGTTCCGTTCCATCGGGAATGAGGGTGTAAACATCGACTTTATCGCCGCCGACGGCCTGGGTAAATTCTTTTAAGGCGTCAAAGGTGACGGCGACCTTCAGTTTTCCATCGTCGGGCACGTCGGCTGTCGTGCCGCAGCCGGCCAGGGCCAACATGGTCATGATTGCGGTCAGAAGCAGCAAGAATCGCGCTAGGCGACGGGGGTGATGAGATGACATAGATACCGACCTCCTATGGCGTTCATCGTATCACGGCCGCCTTTTTTTGTCAATTACTTGCAAATGCCTTGCATTTTCGTTTGCGCCGGGATATAATAAACTACCGATAATTTTATGGCAGCGGAGGCAGTTATGATCGATTTACAGCACGTTTACTTCTCTTATGAACACGGCGAGTATTTGCTCGAAGATATCAATATGACCATTCGAAACGGCGACTACATTTCCGTCGTCGGCGAAAATGGCAGCGGCAAGAGTACCTTGATTAAACTCATTTTGGGACTGCTCGTGCCGAGCCGCGGCGTCATTTCCAATACCTATCGCCATCGGGCGTATGTGCCCCAGCGCTTTGAAACGCTGAACAGTCAGTTTCCCATCACCGTTTGGGAAGTGCTGAACTGTTACCGCCAGGTCCTTCAGCTAAAGGATAAGAGCCTCATCCGGACCTGTTTGGAACAGATGGGAGTCTATGATTTAAAGGATCAGCTCATCGGCAGTTTATCCGGCGGTCAATGCCAGAAAGTCCTCATCGCCCGGGCCCTGATGGGACATCCCGACCTGCTCATTTTTGATGAACCGTCGACGGGCATCGATGTCCGCAGTCAGGAAGAATTGTACCCCTTTATTAAGGATTTAAATGAGAATCAGGGAATTACGGTCCTTACGGTAGAACATAATCTGAAATTTGCCGTCCGCAACTCGACGAAACTGTTCCACGTCGTCGGCGGCTACGGCCACTTCTGCTCGCCAAAGGCTTATCTCGATGAATATATGTCGGTTACGATGGGAGGGAAAGACTGATGTTTGAATATGCTTTTATGCAAAATGCCTTTATCGTAGCCATCCTCATTTCCATCGTCTGCCCGCTCATCGGCATCTTCCTCGTCCTGCGCCGGTATTCCATGATCGGCGATGCCTTGTCTCATGCCTCCCTGGCCGGCGTTGCCGTCGGGCTGCTCCTCGATTGGAATCCCGTCCTCGGTGCCTTTGGTCTGACCAGCTTTTTCGGCATCCTCATCGAAGTGCTGCGCAGCCGTTTTCGGCGCTATGCCGAGTTGATTTTGGTCATTATCTTGTCCCTCTCGGTCGGCCTTGCCATTACCATCATCAGTGCCGGCCTGGTCCATACCAACGTCGAGTCTTTCTTGTTCGGCAGTATCCTTACCGTATCGACCGATGACGTTTACGCCGTCATCGCCCTCAGCGTCGTATCCATCGCCGTCATCGTCAAGCTCTATCCGCAACTGGTCATGCTGACCTTCGATGAAGACGGGGCTCAGATTGCCGGCGTTCACAGTAAACTGGTCAACTATATTTTTCGGTGCTGGTTGCGGCGACAATTTCCGTATCCATCCGCATCGTCGGCATCCTGGTCATCAGTTCCCTCATCGCCCTTCCCGTAGCGGCGGCCCTGCAGCTGCGAAAAGGCTTTCGTCAGACCCTGATGTATTCGATCCTTTTCAGCTTCGTCGATATTCTGTCGGGCCTCTTTTTGTCTTACTATATCGATGCGGCTCCCGGCGGCGTTACGGCCCTGACGGCCGTGGCCCTTTTGGTACTGGTCATCATTTATAAAGAAGGGCTGATGTCGGTCAAAGAAAGGAGGCGGCGTCATGAGTGATACCTATCGCGACTGTCTTCGCCAATACGGATTAAAGAGCACCAAGGCCCGCAACCGGGTGCTCGATGTGTTAAGCCATAAGACCGGCGTCATGACCGTCGAGGCCGTTTACGCGGAACTCCTCGAAGGCGGCGATAAGGTCAGTTTTTCGACGGTCTATCGCATCTTGGAAATGTTTACCAAGCGGGGGCTGACTGAAAAGATGTTTCTTCCCGATGAAGGAAAATACGGCTTTTCTTTGCGGCGGCCGGGGCATACCCACCGTTTAATCTGTTTACAGTGCCATAAGATCGTCGATTTGCCGCACTGCCCGCTCCATGACTACGAACGGGAAGTTGAAAAAAAAGACCGACTTTGATATCGTCAGCCACAATCTCGAACTCTACGGGTACTGTGCTGCCTGCAAAAAAAAGCTCCCTCCGTCCGAACGGTAGGAGCTTTCTGTGTACCGGTGGGGTGAAAGAAAAATTTCTATACGGATACGTCTCCACAGAGAGAACTTATATCTTGTCCACACTGGCGATTGGATAGAAAAATATGCTATAATAAAACGATTAGATAGATAGTGATAAAGATGGTATGTAGGAGCGATGGCATTGGAAACACAAGCACCGAAGCTTTCACAGGAGTATATTCAACCGTTGGCGGATGTTTTCAAGGTTTTGGGGGATCCGACGCGGCTTCGCATTTTACGCCTTCTCATGAATGGAGAAGTTTGCGTTCGTTGTATTTCTGAAGAACTTGGCATGGGGCAATCGGCTGTATCCCATCAATTGCGTATTTTGCGGGATGCTCGCCTGGTTCAGTTCCGGCGGGAAGGAAAGAACGTGCAGTATTCCCTGGCCGATGCCCACGTATTTACGCTGCTCAACGTCGGGTTGGAGCACGTCGCCGAATAAGGGGGGCCTATGTATCTTTGTTTAATGCGTCACGGAAAGGCCCAGCCTTTTTCTCTGAAAAAGCCGGATAAGCTGAGAGAATTGACGGAAAAAGGCTGCTGGCAGGCCGATTCTATGGCCAACTGGGCCGCCTCGTGGTGGCCGGAAGGAAAAACGGCACTCTGGGTCAGTCCCTATGTACGGACCTGCCAGACGGCTTCTTACTTGGAACAGCAATTGCCCATCGGGCAGTTCCATACGCATGAAGCTCTGGCTTCGGGAGACCTTGTCGCCGTATATGATCAGATTTTGAGTCAGGAAAAATCGGATGTCGTCTGCATCGTCGGTCACTCGCCTTTTTTAGACCGCTGGGTTCAGGCCTGGACGGGAACGGCGATCGATTTTAAGACCGGCAGCATGGCCCTGTTGGACTTTGACGTCCATGGCGGGCGAATCGGCTCGGCATCTTTGCTCTTTACGTTCATCCGAAAGCCTTGAAATTTTGGGAGGCATCTCGTAAATAATAACGATGGTTGGAGGTTTTTATCTTATGATGAAACATGTATTGTCCATAGCCGGTACCGATCCGTCCGGCGGAGCCGGGGCAGCTGCTGACTGCAAGACTTTTTGTGCCCATGGCTGTTTTGCCTTGAATGTCATTACGGCCGTTGTGTCGCAGAATACCCAGGGCGTTCGCGGGTATATGGACGTCACGCCGGAACTGATTGCATCGCAGATCGATGCCGTCTTTGAAGATATCGACGTCGACGCCGTTAAAATCGGCATGGTCAGCGTACCCGAAACGATTCGGGTCATTGCCGACAAATTGAAGCAGTACCGTCCGGCCTTCGTCGTCGTCGACCCGGTCATGGTAGCTACCAGCGGTCATCGCCTGTTGGCTCCGGAAGCCGAACAGACCTTGAAGGACGTCTTACTGCCCTTAGCCGACGTGCTGACGCCGAACCTTCCCGAAGCAGAAGTCTTGACGGGTAAGAAAATCGAAAGTTTTGAAGATATGGAAGATGCTGCTAAAGCCATTGCCGCCATGGGGGCCAAGGCCGTTTTGGTAAAAGGCGGTCACCGCATTGCCGATGCGACGGACGTCCTCTTCGACGGCAAAGACTTCCATTACTACAAGGGAAAACGCATTGAAAGCACCAGCACGCATGGAACGGGATGTTCCCTGTCGAGTGCCATTGCTTCTAATTTAGCCAACGGCATGAACCTGTCCGATGCTGTTCAGGCTGCTAAAACCTATGTCTTTGAAGGGATTGCCCATGCAGAGCCCATTGGCAAAGGCCATGGACCGATCCATCATTTCTATGAATTATACAAGAAAGCAGGGGTGCAGTAATATGAAACTCACTTATTCTTTGAAAAAGACGTGCTGCCTGGTCATGGCAGCAGCTTCTATTGGCGGGGCAGCCTTGGCAGCCACACCGCAGGATACGTATGAAGAAGCGGCCCGCAACATGGCAGCTCATCCCCAGGGTGCTTATACGCTGACTCTGGGTATCAATATGCCCTTCGTCGGTGACGGTGCCGTCATCAATCAGATCAATATCCAGGAAAAGCCTTTTGTCATCGAATCTCAAGTAAAGACCGAAGGTTTCGCCTCCCAGGCTATGGATAAAATCCCGCAGAATAAGGCCTATGCCGCCCAGAACGGAAATAAACTCGACGTCTACTACAAGGCTCAGGGCGACGACAGCCAGTGGCTGACGAAAAGCTATGATTTAAAGGATTCTAAACCCATTGCCAGTTATTTGACCAGCGACCGCAACGTCCTTTCCGGCGTTAAATCCGTCACCCGTGCCGGCGGCAACGACTATAACGTCGTCTTTGATGCGTCCCGCATCTACTCGGCGTCTGACGAAGCCAATTGGAAGAAGGAAGGCATGACCGATGAACAGGTCCGCGTGTTGGCAAAAGTCCTTCAGGGAATTCAGAAAGTCGGCGATGTACAGACCGTGGTCACCATCGATCCTTCGACCAAGCGCATTTCCCGCATCAGCCTGCCCTTGACCGATCAGCTCCGCAGCCTGGCTCTGACCTTAGTCGACGAATTTGGCCGCACTGACGCTGAAAAAGCCGTATCCCAGTCCTTCATCAAAATGAGTGAAGTCAATTTGACCATCGACTATACGGCCCTGCCCAAGGGAACACAACTGACGGTCCCGGAAAATATCATCAAGACGGCTAAAACCGGAAAGTAAATGTAAAATTTTTGTGTAAGAATGAAGGATTATTCAAAAAATATAAGCTGGATTGTTGACAGCGTCCCGGAAATAACGGAAAATATGATAGAAGGAATTATTTCCAATACTGTTCGTTTTATCTTCATATAGGATAGACCTGTAGCTCCCAGAGGGGCTCCGGTTGGAACGGATACAACTATATTTATTTTTAGGAGGTATATTTTGGCTAAAAAAGAAAAACTCATGATAATTCCCTTAGGTGGCTTAGGTGAAATCGGCAAAAACATGACGGTTATCCAGTACGGAAACGACATTATCGTCATCGATGCCGGTTTGGCCTTCCCCGATGACGATATGTTCGGCATCGACCTCGTCATCCCGGACATGAGTTACTTGATTGAAAACCGGGACAAAGTACGAGCTGTCGTCATTACCCATGGTCACGAAGACCATATCGGCGGCTTGTCCTACTTGCTCAATGAAGTAAACGTGCCCGTGTACGCAACGAAACTGGTATGCGGCCTCATTGAAGGGAAACTCAAAGAAAACCACATTACGAATTACACCTTGAACGAAGTTCATCACGGTGACGAAGTACAGATAGGCTGCATGAAAGTCGGCTTTATCCACACCAATCACTCCATTCCTGATGCCAGTGCACTCTATTTCCGGACCCCTGTCGGAACGGTCGTCCATACTGGGGACTTTAAGGTCGATATGACCCCGGTCGACGGGAAACAGATGGATATGCACAAGTTTGCAGAATTGGGCCGCCGCGGCGTTCTGCTCCTGATGTCGGACAGTACCAACGCCGAACGGCCGGGGTATACTGAATCGGAAACGACGGTCGGCCATGCTTTCCGCAAAGCCTTCCGCGCCGCTAAAGGCCGTATTATTCTGGCGACATTCGCCTCGAATATTTCCCGTATCCAACAGGCTATCAATACGGCTATCCAATTCAAACGCAAGGTAACCGTTCTTGGCCGCAGTATGGTCAACAATGTCCAGGTAGCCATTGAACTGGGCTATCTCGACGTACCTGAAGGCGTCCTCATCGAACCGGATGAACTCAACCGCTATCCGGCCGATCAGGTCCTCATCCTGACGACGGGCAGCCAGGGCGAACCCATGGCAGGGGCTCTCCCGTATGGCGTCCAACAATCACCGCAGCGTCAGCATCATGCCTGGCGATACGGTCATCATTTCGGCAACGCCGATTCCGGGCAACGAAACCGGTGTCGGCCGCACCATCGACAACCTCATGCGCCTCGGGGCTAACGTCATCGCCGGCCGGGATAAGAAAATCCACGTATCCGGCCATGCCAGCCAGGAAGAACTGAAGCTCATGCTGGGACTCATTAAGCCGAACTACTTCGTGCCGATCCACGGTGAATACCGCATGCTCCGGACCCACGGCGACTTAGCCGTCATGATGGGCGTCGATAAGGATCACGTCCTCATTGGCGACAATGGGCAGATCTTTGAATTTTCCAATCGCTCCGGTCATAAGACGGGCCATGTCAACGCCGGCCGCGTCTTCGTCGACGGCCTCGGTGTCGGCGACGTCGGCAACATCGTTATCCGCGACCGCCAGCAGTTGGCCATGGAAGGCGTCGTCATCGTCGTCATGACTCTGGCCAAGGGCACCAGCCATCCGTTGGCCGGCCCCGATATCGTATCCCGCGGCTTCGTCTATGTCCGCGATTCTGAAGAACTGATTCGCGAAGTTCACGACCGGGTCGCAGCCGTTCTCGAACGCTGTGAAGCCGGAAACATCCGCGAATGGGCCGTCATCAAGTCTCAAGTACGCGATACCCTCAGCCGGTATCTCTATGAAAAGACGCGGCGCCGCCCGATGATTTTACCGATCATTATGGAAGTATAAAACGTGAAATATAGTTGTACTGTGACAGCGGAGGCATCTCTTGTCTCCGCTGTTTCGCAGTTTTTTTGGAAGGGGGAATTTTATGGAGCAGAAGCGTGTTACGCCGCTGACGACGGCCGGTTGCTTTGCCGCCATAATGCTGGTTTTTGCGCTTCTAAGTACATATGTACCTGTCTTTTCTTTCTTTGGCTACTTTATCATGCCCGTGCCGATGACCATTATCTTTATGAAGTACGGTCTGCGCTATGCCGTATTATTGGGAGTCACGGTCGGCGTCCTTATGGGGGTCTTCATCGATCCGATTACGGCCCTGTATCAGCTCATTATCTTCGGTTCTGTCGGCGTCGCCTTAGGTGTCGGCTTTCGCTATCAATGGTCGGCCACACGACTTTTGGGAACGGTGGCGGCCGTCCTTGCCGGAGCCTTTGCCTTAACCTGCCTCTTGGCTTACGTCGCCTTGGATATCAATATATTCACCCAGCTCAATGACTTTTTTACGCAGCTCATGGATACCATGGCAGCCCAGTATAAGTCCCAGGGCATGTCCGACGTCCAAATGACGGAAGCCATGGCACAATTAGCCCAGGTTCGGGAACTACTGCCGTCTCTCCTGCCCATGTTCTTTGCCTTGGGCATGATGATCATGGCCTATATCCACATCGCCTTTTCCCAAGTTATCCTGCGGCGTCTGGGCTTTTCGGTCCAGTCCTTTTTGCCGATTCGTTATTGGGAAATGCCCCGTTGTATGATATACTTATATATATTGGCCTTGGTCATGAAGTATTGGGGCGTTACCCGGGAGATTGACTGGCTCAATATCATCGGTATGAATCTCTCTCAGCTTGCCTACTTTTTTCTTTGTGTTCAGGGGATTGCCCTTATTTTGTACCTCATCAGCCGCCGTTTCCACCTGGGGAATGGCTTGCAGGCCCTGATCCTCATCTTGTTTTTTGTCATGCCTGTCTTTTCGTATGCCGCCTTTGTGGCCGGTATCTTCGACATGCTTGCGAACTATAGAAAAAAAGATTACATACGTTAGTATGCAGGGGGCGGAACCATGTTTAAAAATTTGCTGTCAAGACGGTCGGACGGCCCTTTTTTCCTGATTACTGTCTTGCTGATTCTTGTCATTGCCGTCTACAATTGGATCATTGCCCTGTTGGCAGTCATCCTGACCGGCGGTGCCTACGTCCTGACCCGCAAGAATCATAATGAACGCAGCCGAGAAATAAGCCAATTTTTCGATGCCATTTCGCGCAGCGTCGATCAGGCGTCGACCTATGCCGTGCAGAACCTTCCCATCGGCATTGCCATCATCGATATGCAGTCCAATCTGTGCTGGGCCAACAGCGTTTTTCGCGACTGGGTAGGCGATATCGACAATGATCAGAAGCTGGATCACATCATGCCCAATTTGAAAGTTGATAAATTTTGGGGGAAATCGGGCTACTTCTTTGAACACATTAGCGAACGGTACTACCGCGTCGTCTATAAATACTTGCAGACCGAAGCGGCAGAAGATGACAACTATCTCATCCTTTACTTTGAAGATATTACCGATACGGAACGGCAGAAGATAAACTCTTTGGCAGCCGTCCCTGTCTTTTGCGATATTGAAATCGACAATATGGAAGAAGTCGCCAAGGGGATGACGGCGGTCCAGCGGGCGACGCTGGTGACCAATGTCAACAACGCCCTCATCGGCGAACTGTCGGGGCATAACTGCTTCATTCGCGGCTACGGTAATGAAAAGTACATCGCCTGTATGAGCCGGGAAACGTTGGAGTTTTATAAAGAGAACAACTTTGCCTTTTTAGAAAAAATCCGCGCCATCCATACGGTCAATCAGATCCCCGTCACCATCAGTATGGGCGTGGCCCTCTTCCCGAGCGATGTCATCGCAGCCGGTAAAGCCGACTTCAATGAATTGGCCGATAAGGCCCGGGCCGGTTTGGATCTGGCCTTAGGTCGGGGTGGGGACCAGGTCGTCGTCTATGAAGACGACGGTTCGCCTCATTTTTATGGCGGCAAGACGCGAAGCATCGAAAAGAACACTCGCGTCCGGGCCCGCGTCGTATCCCAGGCTATCCATGAACTCATCGATAACAGTGAACTGGTTTTGGTCATGGGTCACGAACGGGAAGATTATGACAGCCTCGGCGCTGCCGTCGGTGTCGCCCACATGGCCCGTCTGGCTGAAAAGCCGGTCCATGTCGTCCTCAGCGATCAAACCGATGCCGTGCAGCGTCTCACGTCGGAACTGATGGATGATCTTGACTTTAAGGACTTGATTATTTCACCTGAAACGGCAGAAAAGCTTTGCAATAACCAGACCCTGCTGTTTATCACCGATACCCATCGGCCGGATATGACGGCGGCACCGGCTCTTTTAACCAAGACCGATCACCGCGTCGTCATCGATCACCATCGCCGCAGCTCGGATTTTATCCAAAAACCGCTGCTCACGTATACCGAAACGTCAAGTTCGTCGACGAGTGAACTCGTAACCGAACTCTTGCAATATTTCCAGGAAGATGTCGACTTGGCTAAAATCGAAGCGACGGCCCTCTATGCGGGTATCGTCGTCGATACCAAGAACTTCGCCGTCCAGACCGGGGTGCGCACCTTTGATGCCGCCTCCTATCTGCGCCGCTGCGGGGCCGATCCCGACATCGTCCGCGATCTGTTCAGCTGCGATTTTGATACCGTAAAAGATCGGGCCGCCATCCTGTCAGGCGCTCGCATCAAAGACGGCATCGCCGTCGCCAGCTGTCCCAAGGGCCTGGCCAATGCCATGATCATTGCCGCCCAGGCAGCCGATGCCTTGGTCAACATCGACAAGGTTGAAGCCAGCTTCACGTTTTACTACCTCGACGACGGCTATATTGGCGTCAGTGCCCGGTCGCGAGGCGATATTAACGTACAACTCGTCATGGAAGCCATCGGCGGCGGCGGTCACCGCACCGTAGCCGGCGCCCAGGTCAAAGGGCGTACGATGGAAGAAGCACAAGACGTCGTCATGGCGGCTCTCCATGAGATTTTAGAA
>ENA-OQJN01000408-OQJN01000408.1-human-gut-metagenome-genome-assembly--contig:-NODE-408-length-18186-cov-3.517692_pt1 | contig 18186 bp, 18 predicted proteins | sample MGYA00242610_ERZ504777 | MGnify/ENA primary metagenome ERZ504777 (study PRJEB26092, sample SAMD00036350) | human gut metagenome | host: Homo sapiens | study: EMG produced TPA metagenomics assembly of... | reverse complement strand
AGAATTGCGATATTGGCAAACGCCCCTATGTCATATGTCGTTTTACGAATGCTTGAAATAGGATTTAGTAAAATATTTGTATACAGAACGTAATTATTTGAATAGTGAATCTCATTACCGCTAAACCGCCCCTTTATCTCTTTAAAGCCCCCGTGGTTCGTGATATAATCAATGTATTAAGGATATTATTTTTTAGTATTTGTAAAATCAATAATAAAGTGCATACTTTATCAAGGTGAAAACCGTTATTTTAACAACCTGTAACAGAAAGGGGTCTCATTTATGACATCACGTTCTTTACGTTTAGCCGTTCTCGTGGCTACACTTTTAACAACAACTACCTACACCGGCTTCGCCGCCGATGCGGACAACACTACGGCGTCTACCGCCACAACGGCTGCCGTAACAACAACCGCTACGGATAGCGATTCCATTGACACTGTAACAACTGCCGCTACTTCGACCGTTCAAACTAAAGAGTTAACCGAAGCGGACAAAGAAAAGGCGCAATTAGTCGAATCGATGAACGAAAAAGCGGCTGCCCGTGCTGCCGAGGAAGATGCCAAAGGTTTTAAAGATGTAAAAAATCATTGGGCTGCCATACCAATCAACGTGATGCTTGAGGATGGTATCTTATCCGGCAACGGTCAAGGTGAATTCAAACCGGATGACGCTTTAAAAACTGCCGATGCTGCCGCTCTTTACAACAAGCTCATTGCGTATGACAAAGCACAGCAAGCTGCCAAAGCAGCCAAAAGCAGCCAAAACAAAAAGAACACTAAAAACACCACCACTGTTAAAGATGTGACCGGCGAGAGTTGCTCGCACCGTTCAAAAATCAGGAAACGTTAACGCGTGAAGAGTTTGCTCAAACCGCCGCTGAATATTTAGCTTACAAAGACGAACTTACCGTGGCTTCCATTAAAAGCAAAACGAAAGCTAAAGAGTATAAACCAAATATCGTGGTAGCACCTGACGAAGTGAACTTCCCGGATGAAAAGAAAATCGACAGCGATTATAGATCCTCCGTTACCACTTTGGCCAGCCGCGGCATCATCGCTTCCGGCGGTGACGACAATTACTTCCGTCCAACTGAAGACATCACCCGTGCCGAAGCAGTTGCCATGTTATTCCGCATCGAAAAAGGTATGACCGTAGCCCCGGCAACAAGCACTAAAGCGAGCGATACCACTGCTAAGGCTACCAACAGTGCAACCGGCGACAAAACAGCCGCTACAACTACCAAAAATCCTACTACCGGTAATGTAACCGCTAAAAAGACCAGCGAATTAGAAGCGCAGTCTGATCTAGAAAATAAAGTTTTCAAAAAATTAAACAACCTCTACAAAACACCGGGCAATTTCCAGAACTACGGCGTAATGTATTGGCAAAATGATGTGCTACATGTAGCCTTCAAGAGCGATGACGATCTTGCTCAATTCGAAGACATTTTAGCTAAAAACGACAAAGATAAACCGGCCAACGAAACATTGGCTAATCGTGTTCATTTAGAAACAACCCAATACAGCCAGGCTGAATATGACCGTATTGAAAACAACTTCCGCACGTTCTACGCTCAAAAACAGCCGGCCGGCACTATCTTGGGTGCTTATCCAAGCGTAGCTCACAATCAGCTTATTGTCCGTGTCGACAAAGGTTTCGATTATATGAATGATTCCATCCGTAATGCGTTCGGCAACAAGGTTCACGTTTTCTTGGTTACCGACAATGCCGACTCCACTACTGATACTGCTAAGAATTAATTAAGGAGTCTTCAGCCATGTTTGCAACACCTTTCACGCGCCGAGATTATCTCTACCTGGCCGCCATCGGAATCTGGCTCTTATTCGCCTACGGGCTCTTCGCCTGGAACTTTCCCATAACCGACACGGTAGAATCCAATTATGCCTTAAGTGCCGTCAATATGCTGCAACATCAAAGCTATCTGTCTCCCATGATTTACGATCAGTACTGGTATGACAAACCGATTTTCACCTATTGGCTCTTAATGACATCCTTCAGCCTATTCGGCATATCGGATTTTGCGGCGCGCCTGCCGTTCATCCTTTGTGCCGCCCTGAACGGCATGTTTATGTATTATGGCATGCGCCTCATCGCTAAGCGTCGTGATTTAGCTTTATGGTGTGCCATTATGCTGGGCACTTCGTTAGAATTTTGGTATATCAGTCATGCTATTTTGACGGATGGTTATTTATTCCTATTTACCCAAGGAATTCTCTACTTTGCTTATTTAGGTCTGCGCGGCCGACATGTAACACGCCATATGATGCTGGCCTACGCCTCGGCGGGGCTTGCCGTTTTGACAAAAGGACCGGTCGGCCTCATCCTGCCCGGCCTTATCCTTATAGCCTATGTCGCTCTTTTCCAGCGTGATACACTCACGTGGCAGCGCTTGTTCCACCCATTGGGCCTGCTCGCCTTTGCGTTAGTCGCCTTGCCTTGGTACATCCTGATGTACAGCTACCACGGCATGGCCTTCATCGAAGAGTTCTTGGGCCTCCATAATGTAGTTCGTGCCACAATACCGGAACATCCGGAGCAAAACTGGTGGTTTATGTACTTTGTGCTTTGGCCCGTATCCTTATTGCCATGGACAGGCCTCACTATTTACGAACTCATCTATGGTGAACGCAATTCTTGGTTCAAATATCTCTTAACTTGGGGGCTCGGCGTATTTATTTTTTATAACCTCATGGCCACCAAGTATATTACCTACACATTCTTGTGTATCATTCCGTTTATCATCTTGACCGCGCAAGGCTATATTCGTTTAAAAGGCCATCTTTTGCGAAATATCCCGCCTCGCGAAGTTAAAGTTATCGCCATGGCACCGGACAGCGATTTCTGTTGGCTCCCGCAGCAAACAAAATCGTATAGCAAAAACCTGCTTGTCCTATTACCGGCCTTTCTCTTAGTGGCTATCGCCATCATCGGTGTTTGGCTTGGCAGCCGCACCCAACCGGATGTGGATTCGTCACAACTTAGCATCGCTTTAAGTATCGGGGCCGTGCTCTGTGTCTTGCCCCTTTTATATGCTCTTATCAGACCACATATCTGCCGAAGTATAAAAGCCGTCGCCATAAGTACCAGCATTCTCTATGTATTATTACTCTGTGCTTTACCGCCAATCGTAGATGATGCTTCTACTGAAAAACTGGCTGATACCTTAGCCTTACGGCCAACTACGCAGATGTACTACTATCGCGATTATCGCACATCCCTCGTGTATTACACGGGCCATTCGGTAACGCAAATCATACCGGACCCGGACGCGGAAACCATCTGGGATAAGGGCAAAAATGTAATGCCTGTATTGTCTGAAGCAGATACTGAAAAAGCCATTCAAGGTCAAAGGGATTACTTTATCTTTGTGCCGAAGAAATATAAAGATGATTTCTTAAAAACTTCACTTAGTCAGCATACGACTGAATTCTATCAGGTGGAAAATATTATAGTTTTCAAACCGAAAGCACAATAGTTTTCAAACCGAAAGCACAATAGTTACAAACGATTTACAAAACCCAATTTTGGAGGAGTACCATGTCTAAATTTTTTACCACAAAGTCCCTCGCCGTACTTTGTGCCCTCGTGCTCACCGGCGCAGTGGCTCAGGCCGACACCGTAACGGTAACCGGCCCTGACGACGCCGTAAGTGACGATTATACCCCCGTTCGTGTTGTCAAAGAATCGACAGGCAACGAAACAACCTTTAGCCCTTTGGTGTTAAAATATTACACCACTAACAATACGGCTCAAGCCGTAGGTGAAGCCGCTAAAGCCGCCGTAACTGAAAAAAATGCCGTAACTGAAAAAAATGCCGTAACAGAAAAAAACGCCGAAACGACAGTGGCTGATAAAAGCGTCAAAACCATAGACGCGAAAACAGACGCTATTTCGGAAACGGCTAAAAAAGGCGCTGACACAGCTAACACCAAAAAAAGTGCCGAAAAAAACTCTTCAACCGACAACACCTTAGAGAACGGCACTTATAAGCCTTTTACCTTTAGCATCGCCACAAACTCCTCCCGTGTTTTTGAAGACGCTCGCAAATATACTTTTGTAGACATTCCTGCCGATTACTGGGCTGCCAAAGCCATTGCGGTTATGACAAACCAACAATTAATTTCCGGCTACAGCGACAATACCTTCCGTCCGGAAAAACCGATTAGTCGCGAAGAAGTGGCCTCACTTTTTAGCAACTTAATTTCCGGTGAGTCGTCCGTCATGCTGTCCAGCTCCTTCAAAGACATTACCTCCGACCGTTGGTCGGCCAATGCCATTGAACGGGTGGCTCAACTGAATATTATCAGCGGTTACGGTGATAACACCTATCGCCCGGAACAATTCATGTCCCGTCAAGAATTCGCCGTAGTAGCAGATAATTACATTCACTATCTGGGCTACAACACCGATGACCAAGCCGCCATGGAGGCTGTTCATTATACTGACCAGAAGTTCATCGCCCCTTGGGCTCAATCGGCCGTACGGGAACTGGCTGCTTTAGGTTTCCTTCATTACCAACCGCGCTTGTTATTTAGTCCTGAAAAATACATTACCCGTGCCGAGGCAACGGAAATTATGTATCGCGTTACAAACAGTAGTGCTGCCGTGGCCTTACGCGAAAAAATCTTACACCAACAGGTAGAGAATAAAATGCTCAATTTAATTAACCACACATTCGGTAAAGAGTATGTATTCCGCACCCATGGTGCCATGTATTGGCAGGACAATAAATTGGTAGCTGCCTTAAAAACGAAAATGATGTCCAAAAATTAGGCGCCGCTCTTGCGTTTTCTAAAGATAGCGATTTGCGTAGCAATACCCTAGTAACAACAGGCGTCATGAACGAAATTGAACTGGGAAAACTACAAACCGAAGCCGCTTACTACTATAATCAGCAGGAACCAACCGGCTCCATATTATCCGCCGCACCAAATAAAAATGCGTCGGGGTTAATTTTGGTGGTTGACCAATTAAACACAGAAAGTAATAAAGCGATGGCAAAAAAATTCGGCTCCAAAGTAACGATAACGGTTGCCGAAGAAGCAAACTAAGTGTACTGCTCGAAAAATGATTGGCTCGACGAGCTAATAAAACGACTATATTTAAGCGAGTGAGCTAAATAAACCCTTTAATAAAAAGAAGGTTTACGCTTTCCAATATCCGCTCTCCTATTTGAGCGAGAATTAATCAATAAAACACATTACTAACATGAAAAAGAAGACCTACTCCCTTCCCCGCTGTTTCACACCAAGGGGACCCCTTTGGAGTAGGTCTTCTTTTTCATTGTTTATATCACAGTGCCTATTATTATATGTTATCTCGCTCAAATATCACCAACGCCATAAATGCCAATAACGTAAACCTTCTTTTTAATTTCATAGAGCCTCTGCACCAGCCTCACTCGCTTAAATAACATAGCTTCAATTAAAGCTATTCGAGCCAATCTTTTTTCACCGCCAAAACACTTAACTCGCCACCTTCGGCAACGGTTATCTACTAAATGGAATCCGAATTTTTTCTGCCCACCCTTTTGGCGGAAGGGCGGAGAGAAATAAAAAGGCCGTATCTTATACGGCGACTCCGCTCGTTTCGCCTAATGGTGCTCCGGTGAGTGACATGGCTCTAGTTCACAGGATTGTTCAAAGAGGACTCTTATCTTATAAAAAGACACGGTGTGATGCGATTAAGCGGGTGTAAGATAAGATTGGCACTATTTAATATTTAGCTGCATTAGAAGACGACACATATCTTATGAAGCGACTTTTGCTGCATGCAGCCCAGGAGCAAATAAGATATGTGTCGCCTTCTTGATAAAAAATAGGGACCCTTATCTTACACCCGTAAAACGGTACAGCCATTCCGGCTTATATAAGATAAGAGTCCCTTTATTAATCACTATAACCAGTCACTCACCGAAGCACCTGCCGTAAACAGCTCAGCGCCGGTAAGATACAACCTTTTATTTTTACGCGCTACGCCCGTTTTCACAGCCACATCCGCAACGGCTTTAGCTACTGCGAGTGGAACGCGTTCATCGAATGCGTTAGCAACTACATAATCTTCACGAAGGTCTTCGTCAGCTACGAGGTTAGCCAAGGCATCGGCAGCAGCCAATTTCATTTCATCATTGATTTTAGATGCGTGAACGTCGATGGCACCGCGGAACAAACCAGGGAATACGTTTACGTTGTTAATCTGGTTTGGTGCATCACTGCGGCCGGTACCCATAACGCGTACGCCGCAAGCTTTAGCATCGTCATACATGGCTTCCGGATTTGGGTTAGCCATAGCAAATACGATGGAGTCTTTTGCCAAGTTTTTCAAAATTTCAGGTGTGAAAGCACCGGCAGCGGACACGCCGAGCAATACGTCAGCGCCTTTAGCCACTTCAGCCAAAGTACCTGTTTTTTCTTCCTGGCCCAACAACTTGATTAATTCAGCTTGCAAGAAGTCAAGGCGTTTGTAGTTTTTGTTGAGTACTCCGGAACTTACCATCAAGGTAATGTCGCGAGCGCCTGCCAAGTACAACAAACGAGCAATATTAGCACCGGCTGCACCGGCACCGTTTACAACGATTTTAACTTTGGTAAGGTCTTTTTTTACAAGACGAAGAGCTGCTTTAACGCCGGCCAAACAAGCGATAGCTGTACCGTGTTGGTCATCATGGAATACCGGAATTTCAAGTTCTTCTTTTAAGCGGTTTTCAATTTCATAGCATTTAGGCGAGGAAATATCTTCCAAGTTAATGCCGGCAAAGTTTTTCTGCAATAATTTAACAGTGCGGATGATTTCTTCCGTGTCTTCCGTATCAATTACGATTGGCACACAGTCTACATTACCGAAACGTTTGAAAAGCAAGGATTTACCTTCCATTACCGGCATAGCAGCCGCTGCCCCGATATTGCCAAGGCCGAGTACACGAGTCCCGTCAGATACAACCGCCACCATGTTACCGCGGCAAGTTAAATCAAAAGACAACTCTTCATTGTCTTTAATGCGAAGGCAAGGTTCAGCAACCCCCGGCGTATACGCTACGGATAAATCGTGAGCATCCTTCAAAGGATATTTTGTACCGGTTGTCAAAAAACCACCTAATTCTAATTTCTTTTGTACTGCTTCTTCGCGTACGTCCATGTAATTTCCCTCCTATTGTTTTAATGTCGGTAGATTTCTACCATAAAAGATTTCTGCCATTTCCTGTTTCAATAATTGGTTAATGTGCTTGCGTTCTTTTGGCGTCAAATCGTCTTCCGTAATCCCAAAAAGGTAATTATTGATGTCATATTCTTTGAGCATCATTTTCGTATGGAAGATGTTTTCCTGATACACATTCACATCAATCATGTTATACAAGTTCTTGGTTTTTGCATCAATATAGTTCTGAATAGAGTTGATGCGATGATCAATATAAAGTTTTTTGCCTTGTACATCGCGTGTAAAGCCACGTACTCGGTAGTCAAGGCTGATAATGTCCGAATCAAAACTGCCAATCAAGTAATTTAAAGCTTTGAGCGGCGAAATTTGACCGCAAGTGGACACGTCAATATCGGCGCGGAACGTGCTGATACCGCGATACGGATGACTTTCCGGATAGGTGTGAACCGTCAAATGGCTTTTGTCCAAATGACATACCACATCTTCCTTATGAATTTCTTCTTCCGAAATCAAAATCGTCACACTGGCGCCTTGCGGATCATAATCCTGCTTAGCCACGTTAAGTACGTTAGCACCAATAATATGAGACACTTCTGTCAAAATATCCGTTAGCCGTTGTGCATTATACACTTCATCAATGTATTCAATATACTGCCGTTTTTCAGCTTCGGTATTCGTATAGCAAATATCATAAATGTTAAAACTCAATGTCTTTGTTAAGTTGTTAAAACCGTATAATTTCATCTTTTTAATCGGTTTCACGGATGTCTCCATAATATTTTGTACACCTTCCTCATTCAATACTTATTCCTATATTTCATTATATCGAAACTCTTCATCGTATTCAATACTTTCGATATCTTATTTTATAATATTCATGTAAAAATCTAATTGATAATCGGCATTTATGTAAATACTACTTAATAATCGGCGACTCCCACGGCTGTTCTTTTAAATAATAGAAGCGACCCGTGAAAAAACCGTCCTCATAAGTAGCCACCGCAAAGGTACCGCCCGACTTATCCCGCGGCAGTGCGGGACTCCCCGGATTGATAAAAAGCCCATGACCGTCACTATACTGACTGTGATGATGACTGTGCCCCGCAATGCACAAGGTAGCCCCCATACTTTCGCCTAGTGACAACACTTCCTGAATGCGATTATACGGCAAAAACTGATCCCCGTGAGTCATATAAATATATGTGTCCTTAAAAGGAATCAGCTGTTCGCGCGGCTCTAAGGGCCGTTGACGGTCATTATTACCGCGAACCGCCAATACGGGCACACTCGTTTGCTTAGCCATATAGCGTGCATCATCGCCATAATCGCCGGCATGGAGCCATAATTCAATAGGCCAATCAGCGGTAGCTGCCAAAATCTCATCAATTTTGTTCAAATAACCGTGGGTATCACTGATAATACCCACACAACTGACTGCTTGTGCGCTCATAGAGCCTCTCTTTCTTTTTATTGTAAATATATTATTATTTGGTGCTTACTTTAATTGTTTGTTACCTATTTAATTGTTTGTTACCTATTTAATTGTTTGTTACCTATTTAATTGCTTGTTGCCAACTTTGATTGCTTGTTACTTATTTTATTGGCTTATTACTTACTGTGATTTCAACTTTTCAAGTAACTCTTTTAACGCTAAACCTCGATGGCTGATCGCATTTTTTTCGTCCATGGATAACTGGGCCATCGTTTTTGCAAACTGCGGCAAGTAAAAATACGGGTCGTAACCGAAGCCGCCGTCGCCTACGGCCTCTGTCTGAATTAAGCCTTCACAATAGCCCGTTGCCGTCAGTTCACGACCGTCCGGATAGGCCAACACGAGTTCACATACATAGCGTGCCGTTCTTTTTTCAAAAGGCACGTCTTTAACAGATTCAATGAGTTTATGATTATTCGCCTCATCATCGCATTGAGGGCCCGCATACCGCGCCGAATATACGCCCGGTGCGCCATCAAGCACATCAACAGCGAGACCGCTGTCATCTGCCAAGCAGGGCAAACCGCAAGCCTCCATATAATATTGCGCTTTAATGCGTGCGTTGGCCAAAAAAGTCGTGCCCGTTTCTTCCGGTTCCGGCACCTTCACAACCTCACCGATGCTTACTGCCTCAATACCGACTGTTTCAAGGGCTGCTTTAAATTCACGCAACTTCCCCTTATTGTGGGTTGCCACAACGATTTTCATATATTGCTCCTACCAAAACCTCATAATTTGATACATGGAATACGCTACCTTAGTATTAATATCATATCCACTGTTAACTTAACATTAATAACTTAGACGGCGCTAACTTAACATCAATCGCTTAGGCGCCCGTACCGATATATTTGGCTTCATCACCGAGGGCTTCTTTTTGAGCCGCCATCAAAGTATCGGTAGCGGATTCTGCCAAGTCTAGCAACGTATTAAGCTCAATGCGGCTGAACGTACCATGTTCACCGGTGCCCTGCACCTCGATTAAATTGCCGGAGCCCGTACGAACTACGTTCATATCCACAATAGCTTGGCTATCTTCTTCATAACATAAGTCCGTAACCGGTCCTTCTTGACCGATACCAACGGAAATAGCGGCACAGTAATCGCGAATCGGATACATACCTTCACCGTCATACATCGTATTTACCGCATCAACCATAGCTACAAAAGCGCCGGTAATGGCCGCCGTACGGGTACCGCCGTCAGCCTGCAACACGTCACAATCAAGCGTAATCGTTCGTTCACCGAGAGCTTCCAAGTCCACTACGGCACGCAACGCACGGCCGATAAGGCGCTGAATTTCAACAGTACGACCGGTCTGTTTACCTTTGGCCGCTTCACGGCTGTTACGAGTTTGCGTGGCTCGTGGCAACAACGAGTATTCCGCCGTTACCCAGCCGCGACCTTCACCCTTCATAAAGCGAGGTACTTTTTCTTCAATAGTGGCATTACAAAGCACCTTCGTATTGCCGAATTCAATTAATACCGAACCTTCCGCATAGGCCGTAAAATGGCGTGTAATTTTAATAGGCCGAACAGCCTTTGGATTTCTTCCGTCAATTCTCATATTTGTCACTCCTATTTGGGTTGGTCACCCCTATTTCGTATTCATTTCCTATTATATCATAGGATATAACATACTATTAGTTCCTATTTGAAAACCGCCTATATTACTACAAGCGGTTTGAATGTTAATAATTTATTCGTCTTTTTTGCCGTCCCCGAACAAAATTCTCATATAATCACAACGAGCATAAAGAATACGATCGACAAAAACTTCGCTACCGTAAGAGCGATAAAAACTGATATAATTTCCGCTCACAATAAAGCGATAATCGCTTTCTATATCCGCAATTGAAGATAGCATCGGCCCAGCTTCTGCATAAGTCTGTAAAATTCGGAGGCTATTTGTAATTTGACCTACAATTCCCAATGCAGCTGACTCATTCATTAACTCTTCTATATTATAAGTTTTAATCCCGATAAGGTCTTTTTGAGCTTCTTCAGATAAATGTAAATTATTCATTGACTATCCCAAGATTCTTCTCTACCTCTTCCAAAGTTAACCAGCCCTTCTCTTCACCGGATTTTCGACCTTTTGCCAATTCATTCATCAGGCGGAGTGTTGCCTGCACCTTTTCAAAGTCTTGTATATCAAGAATTGCATATCTGCCGCGCCCATTTTTTGTTAAAAAAACCGGGGCACCAACAGTCACATCGCGTAGTACGTCACTGTAATTTCGTAAATCGGAAATAGGTTTAATATTTGGCATATTGCTCAACTCCTTTCACTCATAGTATATCTCAAATTTGCCGTAAAATTCAACATCAGTTTTTACAGCAATTATTCTATATCGACTGCAAAATTGCTTTTTTTCACAGAGAGATATTTTCGCAAAACGATAAGGCAATATTTTTATCAAAATATTATATCCTATATTTCTTCCTGTACGTCCTTCATAGGATCCACTACCACATAACGGTCCGCGTTACCGGCTTTTTTAGCCGCCAAGGTTGCGTCATAAGCATCTCTGCGACATTCGTCATCGGCCTGCCAAGGAATGAACGTAGCATACACATGTTGGGAACCGAATGGGCCGCCATCGCTACGAGAATCAATGCTCATATACCCCACCTTGTCCGGATAGAGGCGGATTTTTTCATCACGGTATTCGGAAATGCCCGTTTCATCATAATAAATCTGACGGCGATCTTGCCAAAAATCTCCTAAACCCAAGAGCGCATCCACTTGCATTTCGTGGCGGCGATGCCACTGGTCGGCCCATTTTTCTGATAATATCATCAATACGGCGCGTCACATCGGGACGTTGGCGATTTGTATCTTCGTCAAAAGCCGGTTCCACTACCTGACTGTAATCAAGGCCTGCCATGGAAAGGACAATACCCGTATTTACATACGGTAACGCTTCTTGCACCGAATAACCGCCTTCGAGGACGGCAATATCGGCTTTTAAAATATCCGTAAGTCGCGCATAGCCTTTAGCGGTGACCATCATGTTCGCCAGGGGATCACTGAAATGATTGTCCTGACCGGCTGAGTTAATAACAATATCCGGTTTAAAATCATTGAGCATCGGCATTACCAAGTTCTGTAACACTTTAAGCATCCCTTCATCGCCCGTGCCCGGCGGGAGCGGAATATTTACGGTTGCACCGACCGCTTGAGGCCCACCATATTCATACATAAACCCGGTACCCGGATATAAGGTGCGCCCGTCTTGATGGAAGGAGATAAATAAAGTATCCGGATCGTGGTAAAAAATATCCTGTGTCCCATCACCATGATGAACATCTGTATCCACGATGGCAATGCGGCGCACGCCGTAATGGCGGCGCAAATAAGCAATCATAATGGCTTCCACATTGACCGTACAGAAACCGCGAATGCCGTGCACCATTTTCATAGCGTGGTGTCCCGGTGGGCGCACCAGCGAAAAAGCCCGTGTCACTTCACCGCGCATAACTGCTTCCGCCGCGGCAATGGCGCCGCCAACCGATACACGATGTGCTTCAGTCACCCATTTTTTCAAAGAAGGGGCTCCCACATGGACCCGTTCTATATCCTGCCACGAAGCTAGTAACGGATTATATTCACGAATAGCCGGATGTTCCAAAAGGCCTTCTTCCAACAGTTGATCTCGCGTATATAGCAAGCGTTCTTGCCGTTCCGGATGGGTCGGCGAAATTTTCCAGTCAAAGGCCGGGAAAAATACGAGGCCCAAAGTATTCTTATTGTACATATTCACTCACCCCCGGTTCCAATTGAGCTTTCACGGTAATTAAACGATGCATAGACTGCCAACCTTCAATAATCGGCACGTCTTCTACCGAAATAATATGTCCTGACGGCGCATTCGTAAGACCTAAGTCGCCTGCCGCCTTTTGCAAATAGTCTAACGCTAACGACTCGGCTTGCGCCGCGGTCTGTACCGATCTTTGTTTTTCGTGAATGCCCAGTTCCGGTACTACCAAAATACCTTTAGCCGTATCTACATGTACCGTAAGCATCAAAGTTTCACGGGCCACCGCGGCACCAACCGCATTGGCTACCGGTGCATTCTGCGGAATCTGAACCGGCAAGGCTAAGCGTTCACTTACAAATGGGGCCAGCGTTACAGCTGTACCGCCTACGGCCACCAGTTTTTCCGGTTTAAAAATCTTCGGTTCTACAATATCGCGCACCACATAAATAGGCAGTTTATTTTCCCGTTGCACCGAAGCCGCTATGCCGTCGGTAATTACCGTAACAGCTGCCGCTACAATGTCTTTGGCAAACGCTATAACAGCATCTTTAGCTATACCTTCAGCAGCATTGCCCGCAGCTATACCTGCATCAGCATCGTCCGCAGCTATGGCCGTATTATCTGTATCGGCAACATCTTTATCGGTCCCCGCAACATAACCATGAGGCGCTTTTTGCAACAAATTAGCCAGTCCCTGCCAAGCCATATGCGTATCGCCATAATTAGCTTTACCCAACACAATGAGGGCGTCCCCAAGCGTTGGCACGGTGCCGCCCAATACGAGGGATGGGCCCAATCTGTCGGGACCTACGGTCAATTTACCGTTTTCATCAAAAGCAACGGCCGATTCGCCGCCGATGCCTACGGAACTTACCGCAAAGGAGCGTACGGCGCTTGGATAATTACGTATCATCGCACCGCCGCGAGCCATCATAGGCACACCGTTTTCCCACAGCGAAATATCTGTAGTGGTCCCACCCATATCGAGGGCGACCGTCATATCTTTAGGCATAGAGCGAAGGGCCGCCATCCCCAAAACACTGGCAGCCGGTCCCGTAAAGGCCGTTTCAACAGGGCTTGCCTTCATTCGTTCTAACGGCAACGAACCACCATCGGCTTTTAATATGTATATAGGCGCCGTCAAACCATAGCGAGCCAAAGCTGCTTTAACGGCTTCACTGAAGTCTTCAAAGGTTCCCTGCACGGCACTGTTAAAATAAGCACTTACGGTACGACGCGGGAAGTTTAAGGAACCGCTTAATTCGGCACCGGCCGATACCGTTTCATAGCCGGCTGCCAATAATTCTTCTTTTAAGGCTTGTTCCAATTTTGGATTACGCACGCTGAATTTGGCCGATACAGCGGCTCGTGTATTTTGTTTTTCGCCGGGAATTTGGTCCAGCTCACGCTGTCTCAAAGGGGCTGCCAATGAACCGCGATGATCCGTATAACCGTTAAGTACAATTGGTGTTACCGGCAACAAGGGCCGAATATCCATGCCCGGCCCCGGAATCACATATAAATCAACCGGATCAACTTGATTCATGACGAGTGCATTCGTTACAATCGTCGTGGACAAAGTCACCCGTGTCACTTTTGTAGGCTCAATAGCAGTCGTTACACCGGCCAAAGCGGCTTCAATACCTTCCATTAAATTCGGCTTGGTGGTGCGGCATTTATGACTTTTTAAAATCCGTCCCTTATCTACGACTACGGCATCCGTAAAGGTACCGCCTACGTCAAGACCTACTAACATAGGAACAACTCCTTTCCCTAAGCTCCGCTATTTAATAGCAATAATACGTTAACTATATCATTGATACATCAAATATATATCTAAAAAATCAAAGAATAGTTTAGCAAAAAACTCTCTATATATAGTGTAACAAGGTTTTTAACAAACAAAAAGAGGCCCTAAGGCCTCCTTTTTATTTTCGCTCCGAAATGGAGGCGAAGTTTTTAATAATAACGATTGGCGTCATCTGATCATCATTGCCAAACGGATTGTCAATCAAAATGCGCGCAATGCGTTTAGGGTCCATACCGCGGCTGTGACCGAGAACGGCAGCGCGCTTCAAATCATTAACGTCGGCTACTACGGCACCGTAACTGCCGGTGCGTTGTACAATGCGTTCCGCCACTTTATCCGCGTCTTTCGGACCATACACAATGTGTTTATCGAACGGCGGCATTGTCCCCGTAACGTCATCCGTAAGTGCAGCCGCACGGGAAATTTGGTAAAAAACGCCGTCTTTGCGGAATATTTTAGCGATGGCCCCCAAATAAAGGCGCCAAATACCTTCCATTTACCATCAAGTTCCATTGCGGACTGCATGCCGTACACGGAGCTCATAGAGCCTTCAGCCGGTACAAAACGGCACAACAAACGAGCCTGCCAAGTAGGACGAAGCTCTTCCGGACGGGTGATGCGGCCCTGCGTAATCGCTACTACAGATTCCGCCACACATACAATATCTTCCGGCCCGATATCTTTGCCGGCATAATGCATAATTGCTTCTACAATATCATCTCGATGGGTCAGTATACGAGTATGAACCGGTACTAATTCTAAATTTGCCATGGTTACCTACCTCCTACTGCCGCATAGCATGCTGTAATTCTTCAGCTGTCAAAATTAAACGATTTTTAGAAATGTGCCAATCACTGCGACCGACAACCTGGTATACAATATCAATATTCATATCAGGAAAACCTACCAAATCTTTGCGAATATTGCCCGTTTTTGCATTCAAAATAAGACGCAAGCGAACGGTGCCGCCTTTGCGCGGTTCGATGATAACAGATTTCCAATACCCATCATGACGTTCTTCCGCCGCATCGGTCGTCCACGACGTAATGGATACCTGATCAAACTGTTCCTGCGGCAACAAATGACGTGGATATAAATCCATAATAGTACCGTTTTGACGGCCTTTATTTACGAATGGAATATCCGATACCAAGGTTACCTGATTAAAACTGATGTCTTCTACTTCAAATTGAGTACGACGTTTAGGTAACATGACAATTTCTTCATTCCCCTGTTTTCCAGGCAAAAATGCGAAACGCCACAAATAGAACGGCAACGATGAAACAATCGTTACGATTATGTTAACTAATGTGTAAAAATACATATCCATATACTGCTCCCTTATAGTTTTATAGTGTAATAATCCGAACGTTGAAATCTTCCGGCGGAATCAATATTGAAGTCATGCGCTCAGCCAGTTCTTTGTCTTTGGTAAAACAAATATCCAGCTTGCCTTTAGCAGACTGCGAATTCAAGAGTTGCTGCGCTTCCAATATATCTTTCACTTCCTCAGCTGTTTCATAGGCCGGGTCGATAAATGTCTTGTTGCCACCCGACATGTGCTGCATCAAATCCATCAAAAACGGAAAATGTGTACATCCCAAAACGACTGTATCGGAACCGCTCTTTATAATCGGATCCAAGTACTGTTGCAATGATGAATGAACAATATGGTCATCCAAGTGGCCCTGCTCAATCAGGTGGGCCAAATCAGGGCAAGCCTGTTCCCATACGGCAACCGCAGGCTGTAACTCATGCGCTTCTTCAATATGTTTGTGACTATCAATAGTAGCCTTGGTAGCCATGACGGCAATCTTCTGAGTCTGACTCGTATCAATAGCGGTCCGCACACCTTTAGCCATACCTACCACCGGAAAGTCAAAGGTAGCTTGTAATTCATCCAAGGCCACCACGGAAAAGGTGTTGCACGCAACCACCGCCATCTTCACAGGCACCTTGGCTAAAAAATGACCGATATTCATAGCAATCTGACTGATTTCTTCCTTAGGTCGATTGCCAACCGGATTATTCATATTGTCGCCAACAAAAATAAAGTCTTCATGGGGAAACATTCGTCGCAATACGGCTAATACTGTTAATCCCCCGACCCCGGAGTCAAATACTCCGATAGGTCTTTTAGAGGCCTCGGTTGCGGCTGCTTTACTCATGACTCTTTCTCTCCTTTATGGTGCGGATAATTGGCTCATAATAGGTATCGCTTAAACGAATTACCTTCCCCGTCGCCTTATCGGTGAACACATTCTGCGTCTCACCGGTTGCAATCAATGCACCATCCGCTTCACGCACTATACGATACGTAAAAACACATTGAGCTCGTGTTACTTTGGTCGGCGTCACTTCAACGGTTAACACATCATCGAAGCGAGCCGGCTCCTTATATTCACAAGCCACTTTTGTAATCGGGAACACAATCCCGTTATCCATCATATCCCACAGGGAAATGCCACAGGTTCTGAAAAATTCCACCCGGCCTAACTCAAACCATCGCAAGTGATTGGTATGGTGAGCTACTTCCATCATATCAGTTTCATAAAATCGTACCTGCAATGATGTGGTAAACATATACTTATTTCACCTCTCATTACTATAAAATAATTCACCCTTCATTGTACGCCACCAATAGGTGGCTGTCAAACTATTGTAAGTGCCATGACCCAATGCCATGCACTCAGCTTGGTTAATCAAAGCAACCTATTGCAAACCACCGTGACCTAACGCAATGCACTCAACTTGGTCAATCACGGCAGCCTATTGCAGACCGCCGTGACCTAACGCAATGCAGTCGGCTTTCGTAATCGGATCATCCGATGCCAAACGTGGTAAAAAGACATCAAAGGCTGTCGGTTTACTGAATAAAACACCGCCCGGCAGGCCTACAAGCGGTGTGCCGTCACTCATGTAGGCTATGCATACCATGGAGCCCGGTAAAACCGGCAAGCCATATGTCACCACATGAGCCGCGCTCTTGGCAATTGCGCCCGGCGTCAAATCATCGGGATCCACACTCATGCCACCGGTACAGAAAATAATATCCGCCCCTGCGTCTTTTACCGCTTTAATAGCGGCCATAATTTTATCCGTATCATCAATAACAATCTCATGCGCTACGATTTTCATACGAAACGGTTCCGTTCGTTCTCCAATAATCGGGCGGAACGCATCTTGAATGCGACCTCTGGCCACTTCCGAGCCGGTCGTTACAAGACCGATGCGTTTTCTCACAAAAGGTTTTACCGTAAGGAGCGGTTGACCTTGCCAAATAGCCTTAGCCTGTTCAAGTTGCACTTTAGGGAGCCACAAAGGGATGCAACGCATACCGGCTAATTTATCACCACGCTTAACCGCCGTATTAGTGAATTTGGTAACGATTGTAAGGTCACCGATACTGTTAACCGCCTGCAATCGAGCCACATCAATTTTGAGCATCCCATCCCAGGCTGCAAACGCTTCAATTTTACCTTCACGGACATCAGATGCATAAATACTGTCATTAGCTAACAAGGCATATAATCCCACCGCTACATCTTCTTCGTGCAATGTATCGGCCAATATCGCTTCATCGCCCGGTTCCTGCACAAAAACGTGCTCCTTGCCTAATTCTAAAAAAGCCGGAATATCTTCTTCACGAATGATGTGACCTCGACAAAACGGCGTATCTTTAACTTCGCCAATGACTATACGCGCTATATCATGACATAAAACTTGGCCGACAGCTTCCTCAACGGCTACTTTTTTCATGAAAACCTCCTCTACAAATCATATGTTACAACAAAACCCAAGCTACTTGAATCTCATCAAAACATCATCTATACGAAACTATATATTTTTAATTAAAAACAGACTCCCGTTGTCCTCCACTAAAATACTTTTATTCGTTTAACTAAGTATTTTAATCTTAAATCCTTTTTAAACGCACAAAA
>ENA-OQJN01000407-OQJN01000407.1-human-gut-metagenome-genome-assembly--contig:-NODE-407-length-18199-cov-6.502711_pt1 | contig 18199 bp, 18 predicted proteins | sample MGYA00242610_ERZ504777 | MGnify/ENA primary metagenome ERZ504777 (study PRJEB26092, sample SAMD00036350) | human gut metagenome | host: Homo sapiens | study: EMG produced TPA metagenomics assembly of... | reverse complement strand
GCATTCAAATGGAGGGTCGAAAAATGATTATCCCCCATAACATTATCTTCTTGAGAGTTGTAAGGTAGTGAAAAATCACTTCCATCAATTGCAAGTAAACGATAATTTTTATAAAGGACAGGTTTTTTAAATGTACATTCATTAAAGCGATAAAACAAATGTTCTAAGGCAGTGTAACTGAGTTTTTTTCTTTGTTGGACAAATGCTGACACAGTTGGAAACCCTTTCCTATATTCAAAAAATTCTCCTATCTCATGTCCAAGACTGTTGCTTCCAAAAGAAAGAATAAATTGAATCAACGTAGAAAAGTTAAATTTACTTTTACGACAAAAAGCCGGTTTTCCTGAAAGATTAAAGATGTCAGAAGAAAGCACCATTTCATCAATAATCTTTAGTAAACAATTTTTAAGTTCATTAGCGTGTGTATTCACGACGTCACCTCCTATAAACAAGGGGCTCCGCCGCAATTTTTTTGGTATTTGTCAACCATTTTTTTTTAAATCACAAAGATCACAAAAAAAAGAGCAGGGTACATTTTTCTTATATACCTTGCTCTATAAGAGAATACATTTTTAATATCTTAACTTAATGACATTGCATCTCCTGCTTCCCGCCTTGTATCTTTCCATCTAAATTGTAGCCAACGCCTGTTCTAAATCCGCAATGATATCATCTGCGTTCTCGATTCCGACACTGAAACGAATCAAATCCGGCTGTACTCCGGCCTCCAATAATTCCTGCTCATTCATCTGGCGGTGTGTGTGACTTGCCGGGTGCAGCACAGAAGTGCGCGCATCTGCAACGTGTGTTACGATTGCGGCAAGTTTCAATTGATCCATCATTTTTACAGACGCATCACGTCCCCCCTTCAAGCCAAAGGAGATAACACCACAAGTGCCGTTTGGCATATATTTTTGAGCCAGCGCATGATATTTGTTATCCGGAAGTCCTGCGTAATTCACCCACGCAACTTTTTCGTGATTCACAAGATATTCTGCAACCTTTTGTGCATTTTCACAATGTCTCTGCACACGCAAATGCAGTGTCTCCAGACCAAGGTTCAATAAGAACGCATTCTGCGGAGACTGAACAGATCCCAAATCTCTCATCAGCTGCACTGTCGCTTTTGTGATGTAAGCGCCTTTACCAAATTTTTCAGTATATACAATACCGTGATAAGTCTCATCTGGAGTTGTCAAGCCTTTGAATTTATCACCATATGCTCCCCAGTCAAAATTTCCGCTATCTACAATACAGCCGCCGACACATGCCGCATGTCCGTCCATGTATTTCGTCGTAGAATGTGTCACAATATCAGCTCCCCACTCAAACGGACGACAGTTGATTGGTGTCGCAAATGTATTGTCTACGATTAGAGGCACTCCATGTTCATGACCAACTTTTGCAAATTTCTCAATATCCAGAATCACCAATGCCGGATTGGCGATTGTCTCTCCGAATACTGCTTTTGTATTCTCCTGAAACGCAGCATGTAACTCTTCTTCGCTTGCATCTGCATCCACAAACGTAGCTTCAATTCCCATCTTTCTCAATGTGTGAGCATATAAGTTATATGTACCACCGTAAATTGCTGCAGCGCACACAATATGGTCTCCTGCTTCTGCAATATTCATAATAGCATAGAAATTTGCTGCCTGACCAGAAGATGTCAGCATAGCTGCCACACCGCCCTCAAGATCACAAATCTTTGAAGCGACTGTGTCGTTTGTCGGATTTTGGAGTCTTGTATAAAAATATCCATTATCTTCAAGATCAAACAGTCTTCCCATCTGCTCACTTGTCTCATATTTGAATGTCGTGCTCTGATAAATCGGAAGTACTCTTGGTTCTCCTTTTTTCGGCTGCCATCCTGACTGGATACATTTTGTTTCAATTTTGTAGTTACTGCTCATAAACATTCCTCCTCATATCACTTACTATCTATTCTTCCCAGTTATGGTAAACCTCTTGTACATCGTCATCTTCTTCTAACAGATCAAGCGTTTTCTGAATATTTTTCAGGTCTGTCTCGTCTGTTAACTGTACCCATGTCTGCGGAATCATAGTTACTTCTGCGCTTGCCATAGGAATGCCGGCCTCCTCCAAAGTCAGACGCACCTCACTAAAAGAATCTGGATCTGTCAGAATCTCAAAGCTGTCCTCTTCCTCTACAAAATCTTCTGCTCCCGCATCCAGTGCTGTCATCATCAAATCATCTGCATCCATCTCGCATTCTCTTTTGCAACGATAATCTGCCTTTTTTGTCAAACATGAATGACACACATCCAGGTGTTCCGACATTACCACTTCCTTTTGTGAATGCATTTCTCACATTGGAAGCAGTACGGTTCTTATTGTCCGTCAATGCATCTACAATAATTGCAGTACCGTTTGGTCCATATCCCTCATATGTAACATGTTCATAGTTGGAAGCATCCGCATCTCCTGCTGCTTTTTTAATACTTCTCTCGATGTTGTCATTCGGCATATTGTTTGCCTTTGCTTTTGCAATTACATCACGCAGTCTGCTGTTGTTGGCCGGATCCGGACCGCCTCCCTCTTTTACTGCAACGGCAAGTTCTCTACCGATCTTCGTGAAAATCTTTCCTCTGACCGCATCATTTTTTCCTTTTTATGTTTAATATTCGCAAATTTTGAATGTCCTGACATTTTTATTCCTCTCCTTGTTTTCTTTTAAAAATCACTTGTTTATTCTAGCACTCTTTTTTTTATTTGTACAGTTTTTATAATATTATTTTCCATGGACAGCACTTGAAAATCATACCCTTCATAGGATACAACACAATTTTCTTCCTCTGTTGGAATTCTTTCTAAATGAAAGATAAGAAATCCATTAAGTGTCTCATAGTCCTCTTCCTCAAATTGAATTCCAAGCAGTTCTTCCAAATCTTCAACTTCTGTCATTCCATCTGCAAGATAGCTTCCATCTGACTCCTGCCTGATCAGCTCTTCTTCCTCGTCGTATTCATCCTGAATGTTTCCGACAATTTCTTCTATGATATCTTCCATTGTCACAAGTCCTGCAGTCTGACCATACTCATCAATGACAATCGCCATATGATATTTCCCTTCCTGCATCTTTTTCAGCAGTTTATCAATGCTTCTCGTCTCCGGTATAAAGCTTACTGGTCTTATGTATTCCTTCAGCTGTTTGATCGGAATATGGCGAAGCTGCTCGTTAAAATAGCATTTCATTGCATCCCGCAGATGAATCGTTCCGATGATAGAATCAATATCTTCTTCATAGACCGGAAATCTGGATTTATTCTGCTCTAATATAAACGTCAACGCATTTTCAAGCGTCTCTTCACCATCCAGCGCAACCATATGTTTCCGGTGCGTCATAATACTTTTCGCATCCTTTTCCCCATATGCGAAAATATTCCGTATCATCTGAGCTTCACTGCTCAGGAACACACCCTGCCGATACCCCTCATCGACCATATCCATCACGGCCTCCGCCGCATCTTCTCCCTCTTCCATCTCTCCTGAAAATATTTTTCTCATTCGTGATAATAGATTACCCTCATCTTCCATTTCTTTTTTCTCCTTTTATTATGTATGAAGCTCCAAGCTGATTCTCAACGCTTCATCAACTTTTGTCATCAGTTTTTTGTCCACATGACAAACCATGTCTTTTAGCCTTTGCTTGTCAATCGTTCGAATCTGTTCCAACAGCACCACTGAATTTTTTACAATCTGATATTTTCCTGCATCAATTTCAACATGTGTCGGCAACTTTGCCTTGTTCATTCTTGATGTAATCGCAGCACAGATCACAGTCGGGCTGTGTCTGTTCCCAATGTCATTTTGTATAATCAAAACAGGTCGTATTCCACCTTGTTCTGAACCGACTACCGGACTTAAGTCCGCATAAAATATATCACCACGTCTAATCTGCACTCTATTCACACTCCGATTTTTTAAGATAAAATTAGTATTTCCATCTTTTTCGGATGTATTCCAGTTAGAACCTGAATTCTCGTTTATGCAAAATAGTCCACCTGCTCTGCTATTTTCCCGTCCCGCACATAGACACGCGGAATACGTTTTCCAAGGTCGCACACAAATTCATAATTAAATCGCCCGGAAAGTTCACTCAGCACCTCCACCGGCAAAATCTCATTTCCGTCTTTTCCAATCATTGTGACTTTATCGCCAAAGCTTACGCCTTCAATCTGTGTCACATCCACCATAAACTGATCCATGCAGACCCGCCCGAGAATAGGTGCTTTCTTTCCACGGATCAACACGTATCCTTTATTTGATAAGCTTCTTGGATATCCATCTGCATATCCGACCGGAATCGTTGCAATCTTCATTTTCTCTTTGGCAACGAACGTGCCTCCGTAGCTCACAGGAGTCCCACTCTCTATCTCCTTTACAAATGCCACATGACTCTTTAATGCCAATGCCGGTTTTAATTTTACGTTTGTCTTGTCTACCTCTTCCGATGGATAGAGGCCATATGTAGAAATTCCCGCTCTTACAATATCGAAATTCGCCTCCGGGACATCAATGATGCCTGCACTGTTGGAGCAGTGCTCATATGCAAACCGGACATTTTTTTCTTTCAGGCGTTCCCTCATCCATACAAATTCCTGTATCTGTTTTTTCGTAAAGCTTTTATCTTTCTCATCTGCTTTGGTAAAATGTGTAAAAATCCCTTCCATATTGACATTTGGCATCTTGCTGATCCGCTTGATTGTCTCCACGGATTGTTCATTGATTCCAAATCCCAGCCGCGACATTCCGGTATCCAGTTTGATGTGCATATAAGCTGTTTTCCCCTCTCTTGCCGCCATTCGAGAGATTGACTCTGCCATCTCTTCTGTGTAAATATTCATTCGAATCTCATGCTTTAACATCTCCATGTACTGATCTGGGAACACACATCCAAGCACCAGAATCGGTTTTTGAATCCCTTCTGTGCGAAGCACAACTGCCTCGTCTAAAGTCGCTACTGCAAAGCCCCATATGTAGTTCCAACGTTCCATCATCTCCGCAATCTGAACGGCTCCATGCCCATATCCATCCGCTTTTATGACCGCCATTACTTTCGTCTCAGGCCTGATGTTTTGTTTCATCTGTTCCATATTATATGCAATTGCATCCAAATCAATCTTTGCATATACTCTGCTATAAGTCTTCATCTGTTCTGTCGCCTCTCTTATATATTCTTTAATACACTGCTGATTTCCGCAACCAAATCACTTGCCAGTACACTGTATGCTCCCTTTTTGTCCCGGGCCATATCACCTGCAAGACCATGGAGGAACACCCCAAGACATGCAGATGTATACGGTTCACACTGTTGTGCCAGAATCCCCACAATAACTCCCGCAAGCACATCTCCGGAACCTGCCTTTGCCATCGCCGCATTCCCGGACAAATTCAAATATGTATTTCGATGTTCCTTTGCAACAAGCGTTCTTGCATCTTTTAGCACGCAGACAACCTTATATCGTTCCACAAACGCATGCAGCCTTTCCATTCGCTGTTCTATCAGTTCTTTTACACTGCACTGCAGCATTCTGGACATCTCTTTCATATGTGGTGTCAAAACAATCAGAGCATTCGTTACTTCAATCCATTCCATATGTTTTGACAGGATATTGATACCGTCTGCATCCACCACACAAGGAACCAGCGCACGTTTCAACGTATATTGCATCACTCGTTCTGCTGTGTCACTTTTCCCAAGTCCGCATCCAATTCCAATCAAATCTGCCCATTGAATCAATTTTTCTAATTGCTCGGAATCGAACGTGTCATATGTTGTAATAATCGCCTCCGGTAAAAGCTGTTGTAATATCACACGGTTTTCTTCGTGTGTATAAATCTGCACAAGTCCTGCCCCCACTGCATAAGCGGCTTTTGCACTTAAATAAGCAGCTCCTGACATCCCTTTGCTGCCTGCAATCATCAGCACTTTTCCATAGCTTCCCTTATGTGAATTTTTCTTCCTTTTTTGGAAATCCCAGAAATAGGTCTTGTTTTTCATAGCCAAATGTAACTGTTCCTTCTGAGAATGTTTCCGAGGAAATGCCGATGTCACCTGTGAGAATCTTTCCGGCACACACATTTCCCTCCTGTAAAAACAGACCTCTCTTTGGAAAGGCAATTGCGACTGTCAGATCTGCACAAAAAGCAATCCCCATCTGTGCTCCGGTTGTATCATGAATTCCGGATGGCAGATCAACTGCCACCTTCTCGCCAGTCATCTGATTGACAGAACAAAGAATCTCCCTGTAATGACCTGTAATTTCACGTTTCAATCCGGTTCCAAAGAGTGCATCTATAATTACACTATATTCCTCTGTATCCAGATTGGTTATCACCGGAATTTCATAATGTGCTGCAATTTTTGCCTGCTGTGCATTTTCCTCGCTTCGTTTTTGAGAATTCCCGGCAAAAAAAATGGTCACATCATGTCCCTTTAAGTGTAACAGGCGGGCAATTGCATATCCATCTCCGCCATTGTTACCGCTTCCACAGACTACAAGCACTTTACGAAAATCCAGTTGTTCTTCTTCCATGCATCTTACCACTTCCAGTGCCGCACGTTCCATCAAAACCATAGACGGAACTCCGATTTCTTCAATCGTATACAGATCTGCTCTTCGCATCTGTTCGCCGGTTGGCAAATATATCATTCTTGTTCACCTTCTATTCTTGAAAAAAACGTGTAAAGGAAACCTGCCTGCTGCATGCCTCCACTACACGTTCCTTTTATCTTATCTCCCTTAAAGGGAATAAATTATTGTTCCGTCTTATGCTCCACATGATAACGATTGACATTATAAGAAAGTCTCATCAGACTTTCTGAAAGATGTACGTTCTCAACAATCACATCCTCCGGAAGTTCTAAATCTGTATGCGCAAAGTTCCAAATTGCTTTGATACCGCTTTCCACAAGCATATCTGCAACTTCAATTGCTTTTGTCTTTGGAATAGTGAGCACCGCAATCTCAATATTATTCTCTTTGATAAAATTGCTTAACTCATCCATCATACGAATCTCAATACCTCGAATTGTAACGCCCTCAAGTCTTGGATTCACATCAAAAATCCCTTTTAAGACAAATCCGCTTCGCTCAAAAGCAGCATAATTGGCAAGTGCCTGTCCTAAATTACCTGCTCCGAGTATAATCATATTATGATTGACATCCAAACCTAAAATCTTTCCGATCTCTGTATATAAATACTTTACATTATATCCATAACCTTGTTGTCCAAAGCCACCAAAATTATTCAAATCCTGTCTGATCTGGGAAGCTGTTACATTCATCCTTTTACTTAATTCATTAGAAGAAATACGCTCCACACTATTCTCCAACAACTCACCTAAGTAACGATAATAGCGGGGTAATCTTCTGATAACTGCTTGGGAGATTTGTCTTTCTTCCATTTTTCTTCACCTTCCTCTACTTTTCCTGTCCATTCTAAGAATCATTATATAGAATCACTGCATCAAAGTCAAACTTTTAGTTGTATTTTCTTACATTTTAGTTATAATAAAATTATTGTACCAAAAAGGGAGGGTTTTTATATATGATTCTCGCATGTCATAATATTTCAAAAGCATTTGGAGAACAAGTGATTGTCAAATCTGGTTCTTTTCATATAGAAGATCGTGAAAAAACGGCACTGATCGGACCAAATGGTGCCGGAAAGTCTACTATTTTAAAAATGATCATGAAAGAACTCGATACAGACAGCGGCGATATTATCCTGACAAAAGGAAAGACGATCGGTTATCTGTCACAGCATCAGGATCTTTCAAGCGGCAATACTATTTTGGAGGAACTAAAGACTGCCAAAGCAGATATCATTGAGATGGAAAAGCAGATCCGTACCATCGAGATGGAGTTAAAACATCTTCATGGAGAAGATTTGGAGAATCGTCTTCAGACATATCATCGTCTGACAGAACGTTTTGAGCACGCCGACGGATACGCCTATCAGAGTGAATTGGTCGGTGTCTTAAAAGGACTTGGCTTTCGTGAAGATGAATTTTCAAAAGAGGTGGACACGCTCTCCGGAGGACAAAAGACCCGTGTGTCCCTCGGAAAGCTTCTTCTTACCAAACCAGATATTTTATTGCTCGATGAACCGACAAACCATTTGGATATGAACTCCATCTCATGGCTCGAGACCTATTTGCTCAACTATGACGGTGCTGTCTTAATCGTATCCCATGACCGTTATTTTCTGAACCGTGTTGTCACAAAAGTGGTAGAGATTGAATACGGCAGCATTATGACTTACATGGGAAACTATTCAGACTATGCACAAAAGAAAAAGATGATTCGTGAAGCAAAATTAAAAGAATACTTAAATCAACAGCAGGAAATCAAGCATCAGGAAGCAGTAATCGAAAAACTTCGCTCTTTCAATCGAGAAAAATCAATCCGTCGTGCAGAAAGTCGTGAAAAGATGCTTGAAAAAATGGACGTCATTGAAAAGCCGATGGGGGATCCACAAGAACTCCACTTTTCATTAGAGCCATCTTGCGTCAGCGGAAACGATGTGTTAGAAGTTGAACATTTAAGCAAGGCATTCGGAAACCACAAACTATTTCAGGATATCAGCTTTGAGATCAAGCGTGGGGAACACGTTGCCATCATCGGAGACAACGGAACCGGAAAGACAACACTTTTGAAAATACTGAATCAGGTAGTCGCCGCTGATGGCGGTTCTTTCAAGCTCGGCTCCAAAGTACAGATTGGCTATTATGATCAGGAACACCACGTGTTACATATGGAAAAAAATATTTTTGATGAAATCTCAGATGATTATCCAAGTCTTAACAACACACAGATTCGAAATACACTCGCCGCATTTTTATTTACGGGCGATGATGTCTATAAACTGATCGGTGATTTAAGCGGTGGCGAGCGCGGTCGCGTTTCTCTTGCAAAACTTATGCTGTCTGAGGCAAACTTCCTCATCCTCGATGAGCCGACGAACCATTTGGATATTGCTTCCAAAGAAATTTTGGAAAAAGCGCTGAATGATTACACCGGGACTGTACTTTATGTGTCCCACGACCGTTACTTTATTAATCAGACGGCGACACGTATTTTAGATCTTGTCAATGGCACATTTGTTAATTATATCGGAAACTACGATTACTACTTGGAAAAGAAAGAAGAATTGACAGCAGCGTATGCCGGCATTTCCGAAATTTCTGCCCCTTCCATCTCTTCCACACCTGTGGAATCTGACACAAAGCTGGACTGGAAAGCCCAAAAAGAAGCACAGGCAAAAGAACGGAAACGTCAAAACGATTTAAAAAAGACTGAAGATGCAATTGCGAAACTGGAAGAAAGAGATTCTGAAATTGATGAGTTGATGACTCAGGAAGAAGTCTTCACCAACTCTGTGAGATGCCGTGAATTATCTGAGGAAAAAGCAAAAATCGCTGAGGAATTAGAAACACTTTACATGCGCTGGGAAGAACTTGCGGAATAAAAAGTATGCGAAAAAAGAAAATGCCCGAATTTCCTGTGTCTCAGGTCATTCGGACATTTTACATTCATTACAATAATTCTGCAATTGCTTTGATAAATTGTTCGCTGTTTAATACCGTTGGATTTTCAATGCTTGTAATCAAAGCAAGGTCTTTTGTCATCTTACCGCTCTCGATCGTATCGATAGTTGCTTTTTCCAATCTGTCTGCAAAATCCATCAATTCTTGATTGCCATCTAATTCACCACGTTTACGAAGTGCGCCGGTCCATGCAAAAATGGTTGCAACAGAGTTCGTAGAAGTCTCTTCACCCTTTAAGTGTTTGTAATAATGACGCTGTACTGTTCCGTGAGCAGCTTCGTACTCATAATATCCCTGTGGAGATACCAGCACGGAAGTCATCATCGCAAGAGAACCGAATGCGGAAGAGACCATATCACTCATTACATCCCCATCATAGTTCTTACAAGCCCAGATAAATCCACCTTCTGCTTTCATGACACGCGCTACTGCGTCGTCAATCAGTGTATAGAAATACTCAATTCCGGCAGCTTTGAATTTCTCATCATATTCTTTATCATAAATCTCTTGGAAAATATCTTTAAATGTATGATCGTATTTTTTAGAGATTGTATCTTTTGTTGCAAACCACAAATCCTGTTTGATATCAAGCGCATAGTTAAAACAACTTCTCGCAAAACTTTCAATAGAAGCATCCAAGTTGTGCATCCCCTGTGCGATTCCGGCTCCTGTGTAATTATGTACCAACTCTCTTGTCTCTGTTCCGTCTTCTGCCGTATATACCAGCTCCACTTTTCCCGGTCCCGGAATGATCATCTCTGTATTTTTATAGACATCTCCATATGCATGTCTTGCAATTGTAATTGGTTTTTTCCAGTTTTTCACACATGGCTCAATTCCCTTTACAATAATCGGTGTACGGAAAACTGTTCCGTCTAACATCGCACGGATTGTTCCATTTGGGCTTTTCCACATCTCTTTTAAGTCATATTCTGTCATTCGTGCAGCATTCGGAGTGATGGTCGCACATTTTACAGCAACTCCGTATTTCTTCGTTGCATTTGCAGAATCAATGGTAACCTGGTCATTTGTTTCGTTGCGGTACTCCAATCCCAAATCATAATATTCTGTTTTCAAATCAATAAATGGCAATAACAGATTCTCTTTGATCATCTTCCAAAGGATTCTTGTCATCTCATCTCCGTCCATCTCTACAAGTGGTGTTGTCATCTTAATTTTATCCATCTTCCATTTCCTCCTGCTCTACGCTTCGATATTCAAATTTTGCATTACTTTCAAAATGTGTTCATTGGCAAGTTGTTCTGCTTTATCTGCATCTTTCTGTTTGATTGCTTCCAAAATCTCTTTATGTTCTTTGATTGATTTTTCTGCCCGATGTTCTCTTGTAACAGATGCCTGCCTTGCCATCTGGACATATTTATGAAAATCGGATAATACATGTTCTAGTATACGACTATTTGATGCTTCGTACAATACTTCATGGAATTTTCCATCAAGTTCTACAACCTGACCCGTTTTTTCTTTTTGATTTTTGTTTGCATGAAATTCTGAGAGTAAAACAATCTCTTCTAGTTTTTCTATCTGCTTTTCTGTAATATGCCCGGTCGCCCATCTGGCGCAAAGTCCTTCCAGGAGGGAGCGCACCAAATAGATATCCTTCACATCTTTCCCTGTAATGCCGGTCACATATGCGCCTTTATTCGGTACGATTTTTACAAGTCCCTCCAGTTCAAGCTGTCTTAACGCCTCTCTCACCGGAGTTCTGCTCACCCCAAGCTTTTTCCCAATTGTGCTTTCTCGCAATTCTTCATTTTCTTTGTATTCGCCCTTCAAAATACCATCTCTGATTTTTTGAAAGACTCTTCCACGGAGTGAATACTCCTGATATTCTTCCATCTTCTGCCTCCACTATAAAATTATCTGCAACTCATGACAGGCATCTGTGATCACACGTACCAATTCGTCATCTGTCAAAACGGTCACACGTCCGGATTCATACTCTGCATCTACCCATTCTTTTATCTTCGCTACCAATGGTGAATTTTTGTCAATAGCACGGTCACCTTTCAACTTGTAATATGCATTGATCCAATGTGCAATTCCCGCAAGTCCCGATGTGTTGGATACCGCAACAAGAACCGGACGGTTCAGAAATTTATCCGTATCAAAAATATTGTAAATCTCCTCGTTTTTCAGAAGTCCATCGGCGTGAATACCGGCTCTTGTCACATTAAAGTTCTTTCCGACAAACGGAGTTCTTGACGGCACACGATAGCCGATCTCTTTTTCGTAATACTCCGCCATCTCTGTGATGACTGTCGTATCCATTCCGTCTAAAGTTCCGCGAAGCTGTGCATATTCAAATACCATTGCTTCGAGCGGTGTATTTCCTGTACGCTCACCGATTCCAAACAAGGAACAGTTTACGCCGCTTGCACCATACAGCCAAGCTGTCGTGGAGTTGCTGACCGCCTTATAAAAGTCATTATGTCCGTGAAATTCAATCAATTCACTTGGCACACCTGCGTGAACCATCAGACCGTATATGATTCCCGGAATTGATCGCGGAATCACAGCCCCCGGATAATTGACACCGTATCCCATCGTATCACAAACTCGCACCTTCACGGGAATTTGATATTCCTCACGCAATTTCATCAACTCCAGACAAAACGGAATGACAAAGCCATAAATATCCGAACGTGTGATATCCTCCAGATGACATCTCGGACTGACACCAATTTCCAAACATTCTCTTACAATCGAAAGGTAATGCTCCATCGCCTGTCTTCTTGTCATATTCAGTTTGTAAAAAATATGGTAATCAGAACAGCTAACCAAAATCCCAGTCTCTTTCATTCCGATATCTTTTACAAGCTGAAAATCTTTCTTGCTCGCACGGATCCAGCTTGTCACCTCCGGAAATTCGTATCCTCTCTCCATACATTTGTAAACTGCGTCCCGGTCTTTTTTACTATATAGGAAAAATTCGCACTGGCGAATCTTTCCTTTTGGACCACCAAGTCTGTGAAAATAATCATACAATGTAACAATCTGGTCTGTGGAATACGGCGCCCTCGATTGCTGCCCATCACGGAATGTCGTATCGGTAATCCAGATTTCATCCGGCATGTGATGAGGCACGATTCGGTCATTGAACGCAATCTTTGGAATCTCATCATACGGAAATAGATTACGAAAAATGTTGGGAGTCTCCACATCCACCAGCTGATACATATGTTCCTCAAGCTCTAACAGATTATTATGTTGGTTCATAAATACTTTTCTATTTTCCATGGTCATCCTCTTTTCTTTATTGCACTTTTGTATAATTGTATACAATTATACATTTTATGTCAATACTTTACTATAATAAAATAACAGAGTAGTATCTTACTCTGCTATTTTCGATTCCGATATTCGCTTTGGAACTCCCTAAATTCAGTATCTATTCTTTTTTAATCCTCTTTGGATGTACATTCAAATTCATATAAATAGACATCTTCCAGCGTTGGACTGACTTCTGTCCAGCGATATGCTGTTGGACACTCTTCCGAGATGACACGCACGACAATTTCCCCCTCTGTTCGGAATAAGTTACTGATTTCAAATTCTTTTTTTACCTGATTCAGTTCCTCCTGCACGATTCTGATTTCAAATACCTTTCCCGCAATCTTTTTCTGCAATGCTTCCGGGCAGTCCTTATCTACCACTCTTCCATTTTTCATCAAAAGAATCTCTTTCGAGATAAACTCAATATCGGACACTACATGAGTTGCAATCAGAACAATTTTATCACCGCTCAAATCCGAAATCAGGTTCCTGATGCGGATACGCTCTTTCGGATCCAGACCGGCAGTCGGCTCATCTAAAATCAGAATCTGCGGATCGTCTAAAAGAGCCTGCAAAAGAAGCACGCGCTGTTTCATTCCGCCGGAAAGTTCCTTGATTTTCTTTCTCCTCACTTCGTTTAGATTTAAAAGCGGAAAAAGCTCCTCCATACGCTTCTTGATCTCTTTTTTATCATACCGCGAAGCGTTCCCATATAGCTGATAAAATGATTCACAGTAAAAGAATCATATAATTGCTGCTGTTGCGGCATATATCCCATGATCTTCCGGTACTGTTCTTTCATTTTCGTAATCTCTTTTTCATTACACAGGATTCTTCCAGAGTCACGCAGCAGGTTATCTGTCAGTATATTCATCAATGTACTTTTTCCGGCGCCATTTGGTCCTAATATTCCATAGATTCCATTTTCAAACACAGCATGAAAATCCTGTAGTGCAGCTTTTGAACCATAACTTTTATTTAAGCCTCTTATCACTAATTTCATCTGTCTCACTTCCTCCTGTCATAGATTTCATAAAGAATATAGCAGCTTGCAGCCGGAACACAAATCCAAAAAACCAGCACTTGCAGAATAAGCATATCCCATCTGCCCTGTAACAGTTGATGTGCATCCAGCAGCGCATTCATACTCAAAAAATGTATTTTATGAAGTCCGCTCCATTCCATAATCAACGGTCCAATAAAAATCGCAATTCCTAAAATATTAGTCAAAATCATATCTTTTAATAATGCAGACAATGTGACAGCCACCAGCACGATTACAAACAAAGGAATCATTTGAAAAAGGATAAGTAAAAAAACATATTCCCAAATTGTACAATTCAAGGCCGACTGCCCTGCAAATGTCATAGAACGCACCTTTGCCCCCCAGCTGTCCAGCGGGTATGCTTTTACAATTTTGAAAATCGCCGGAAGCTTTATCAGCGCTGCCATTACAAACGTAATCCCGAATGCCACGCCTATCTTGGCAGCCAAAAGCTGTATCCGCCCTTGTTTTGTGCTCCGAAGCAGATTCATCACCTTTAAATCATACTCCATGCCAAGTACCGCTGATGCGCTGTAGACAGCCACAAGTACACACGACATCAAACCGATTAGACGATTTTTGGCAAACGTGTCGCCAAAAAGTCTTTCATATCCTGTTTCATATACAAGCTCCTGCTCATTGACACCGAGCGCAGAATTGTTACTCATAACGTACTCCGCCTGACTATATGCCCGCATAAATCCTCCATATGGATATTGGATATTATTTTTCTTTTGCAAAATCTCATGTTCTGAAAGACCGGACTTTTCTGGCGTGAGCGCCATGATTTCTTCATATTTTTTCTTTTCTTCCGAAAAATATTTCAGCTTTTCCTCCGTGATATGCCCCTGCTGCTTCGTCACATACATCCGATAATATTCTTCTTCCATATTCTTATAAGACGTCATGCCGTTTCCAACTAAAATTGCTCCATACATTACACCGACACAATGCCACAATGCTTTATTCGTCAAAAGATTTTTAAATAATTCATGCAGGCATAACCTATCCGTCACAACTGTAAATATTTTGCTGCGCGCCCCCTTTCTCTGCCAGCGCCCTTTCACCTTATCACAACGACAGAATTTCCAAACGTTGACAGCCAAAAGCAACAACAAACAGACCGGAAGAACCACAAAAAATATCTGTATCGCATTGACCGGATATGCAAAGACATCCAAGTTGTGATATTTTGACAGCAACGGATATACCTTGATATATTCTGCAATATTTACATATTTCAACACATCCATATAAGAAACTGAAGGCAGCAGCAAATACAGTAGATATTCCACAATCCCAATAAATCCAATTCCAAGAACCGCTCCCGCAGAGCTGCTCATCTTTTGCGCCAGCCAAACCATAAGCAGCACAATCACATAACAGACAAGCATTTTTAGAAGCAGATAAAAAATCAAATATTCGCCTATGGAAAGCATGTATGGACTTTCGTACATTGCAGTTACCGATTGAATTGGTCTTTCCAAATTACCAAATCCGCATTTATAGGCAGAAAACAGATAATTCCCACCGTACAAAAGCAGGACAAGAAAGCATGTAATTCCGGCGGCAGTCAGTAATTTTGCCCGAATTACATACTTTCTTCCTTTATAGGTAGATTTTAATAGCCGGTACAGATGATTCTTTTTCTCATACATCACCAGAAAATACACCATTGCAGTCAACAAAAAAATCATACAGATGTCAGTAAACTCTGCCTGCGTCGCAAAAATCACACCATCTGAGACATCTGCGGACAGCTCCAAACCATGCAGCTTTTCAAATGCGGCAGGTGTCCTTTGCGCATTCCGATACGCAAAAGAATTTTCATCTGAGAAAATGGCGCTTGACATATTCACGCTCTTCTGCTCGATGTCTTCCAAATACGATTCGTACTGTCCAATCTGAACAAATTCCCGCAAAATTTTGTCGTATAGTTCCTCCTCTGTATAAGGATTTCTGGTATATGGCATGAGCTCATTCTCACCGAGTGTTTGCAGCCAGCGTCCCTGCTCTTCTTTTGGCTGCCGGTTTAGGTCTGCATATAACTCTTTCACCGCTTCCGCCGAAGGCCAGCTCATTTTCACGTTCTCTGAAAGATTCCATAAATTAAATGTAAATACTATCATACACAATAGCCAAAAGAAGCGAAAACTAACAAATTTTTTCCACTCGTATTTTACACACTCCATATTTTCCCCCTATTATTCCGAAGTTCCAATCACATTTCCATCTTTATCTACGAGATTCCCCATAGAAAATACTTTAGGGTACAAGATGATGTCCGCTTTCTTGCTTCCTTCCAGCAAATCCTGACGGCTGATGTATCCGCCCCATGTAATCCAGTCTCCCCGCAGCTTTTCATTTTCTTTTTGAAATGTAAAAAACATGCCTTCTTTTGTCAGGCTCAATACCGTATTAAATGTTGCAGCTTCTATTGGAAGCTGTTCTGATAAGGAGAGTATTTGTAACTCCTTTCCCTTTTCCTTCCACAATATCTGATAGCCGGGGTCTGAACAGAAAACAACTCCTTCCTCAAATCCTGCTTTCATATATAGTATATCCGCAGCATTTCCGGTTACCGCTTCCACCTCTTCTGTACTGACAACTGTAATATCTTCTTGACTGTCTATCGAATATTGTCTGATTTCCTTTCCATCTTTCGTCCTATAATAAAAGTATTTCCCCTTTTCATCGACAGCCACTTTGGTAACGCCATCTCCTTGTATTGACAGTTTTTGGAACTTTCCTGTCTGATAATCAAACAAGCTGTATCCCACTCCTGATTCTCGTATCGCACTGAACATCTGAAACTTACTTGTCCCGCCAAGCATCATCAGCAGCTCTACATCCTTGTCCTCATAGATGTCCTCTGTTTCCATTGTATCTAGATTCAATCTTGTAATTCCAAAATCTCTTTTTATGGCAGACTCCCCGAATCCCTCATTCATTTCCGCCATCTTAGAATACGTGTAATACATGTTGTTTTTCACAATGACCGCCTCATGTATCATACGATTATCTGTGGTAACATTTCCAACTTCTTTTTCGTTACTGCCATCCAACTCCGAGGCAAGGATTGTATAGTCCCCATCTTTATCGACGACTATTTTCAATAACCGCCCTTTATGTGGAAAAACCATAGACGCATCTCCGTTCGCCGCATCACACGTTGTATTGGTATCTTCCGCTTCAGACAAATGCCGGCATTCCGGCTCATTGCAAATCGGCACACTCATCTTCGTCTCATAATCTATATAATAAGACAGACCATCTACTATCTCAAAGTATCCTTCTTCCATTTTTACAGGCTGTGCCAAAAATAGCTCCATATAATCCGATTGGAATTTTTCTGATTTCTCATCCTTGCCGGGGTTCTCTCCACTGCAGCCTGCTAATGTGATTGATATGAATAAAAAACATAAAATTCCCCATTTGTATTTCAGCATAAAGAACCTCCTTCTCTGTCTCTAATCGTATTTTTCTCCTGATTCCGTACCAATCACATTCCCCTCTTTATCTACAAGAGCCCCACTTGAAGAAACTCGCGGGTACAAGACTACTTTTACGTCATTTTTTCCACTCAGTAAATCTTCCCAGCTGATATATCCATACCATATAATCCAGTCTCCCTTATCCCCGGTCTCTTGATTAGTAATATAATAATCAAAATACAATCCATCTTTTGTTTGACCTATGATACTATTTATCTGCGCTCCCTCTCTCGGCAGCTTCTGCGGAAGTAACAATTCATAAATTTTCTGTTGATTCATATCTTTATAAAACCAACGGAGGTTTTTCCCTGCATGAACTCCGAAAATGAGCTTTTCATCGTATACGCCTATTACTGCCATTTTGGAATCTTCCGCCCAATCCGCTATCTCTTCTTTTTTCACACAAACTTCTGTTTCCTTTGAATCAAAAGAATATTGAAAAATGTTTTCTTTTAGATGTGCGTCTCCTCCTGCATAGTAAAAGCTGTTTTCATCTAATGACATGGTAATATACCCATATCCATCAGATTGAAAAGGGATTTCTTCCATTGTTCTCTTTTTATAATCCAATTTATAATGGGTCACGCTCTGATTTTGAATAACAGAAAATATTTGAAATTCCTTTGTTCCGCCAAGCATCTTCATATAATCAGCTTCTTCTGTCATTATTATATCCATTCCTTTCGCTTCGCTCAGGCACAAAACGTTATGAAAATGTTTCCCTGAGCTCATTTTTTCTTTATAATTCTTCTTGTAGGGAACTCGGTATACTACAAATCACGGGGAGGT
>ENA-OQJN01000406-OQJN01000406.1-human-gut-metagenome-genome-assembly--contig:-NODE-406-length-18251-cov-3.220923_pt1 | contig 18251 bp, 17 predicted proteins | sample MGYA00242610_ERZ504777 | MGnify/ENA primary metagenome ERZ504777 (study PRJEB26092, sample SAMD00036350) | human gut metagenome | host: Homo sapiens | study: EMG produced TPA metagenomics assembly of... | reverse complement strand
ATGACTGTGCTAGACGCCCGTCACCACTTGTATGGAAGCAGCTGCCGGTGGTGCATATCGGCCGCAAGGCAGACCACGCAAAGTTCCTGCATCTGCTGATGGAATTGGTACTGCAGTAACGCAAGAGAGGGGGAAAAGACGATGTACGACTGGCAGGTAAAATTATTTAGCAAGAAAGGCTCTATCTGGCAGGCCCGGAGTGCTTTTACACCAACGGCTATACCCTGTGGGACGCCATGCGCCGTAAAGCAGAATACAACGGTTTCGGTGTGACTATGCCCAGCGATAATCAACTGGATATGAGCAGTCCCGATCTGCGCGACCATGCAAAGGCGATTTTCCAGAACTGTGCCAACTGTATGAACGAGTCTACTGCCATTCTGGTGGACTTGGAAAACTTCCGTGGTGCAGAGCCGGATGGCGGTTCCATTTATGAGCTGGGCATGGCTTATGCACGCGGAATGCGCTGCTATGCATATACGCGGGATAAGCGCGCGCTGACGTGGAAGGTTCAGGGCGCTCACCTGAACAACGGCATCGTCTGCGGCCCAGATAACAAGCCACTGCCCTATGCGGAACTGCCGTTCGCTCCGGCCATTGTGGGCGCGTGCAAAGTCATTGAGGGCGATTTTGACGACTGCCTCAATCTGTTCATGACGGAACTGAATGAAGAGTGCAAGAATGAGACCCTCGGCATCAAAGTACAGCCGAAGCCGATCCCGCCCGCAGTGCCGCACGAAAAGCCGCTGGTTTATCTGGCCGGTTTCGAGCGGTACGATGAGGACGCCGCCGAAAAATATAACGAGATGAAGGCCGTCTGCGCAAAATATGGCTTTGATGCGGTGGCTCCCATTGATATGGTGCGGAACGACATTGTGGTGGACGCCGACAACCCCTATGAGGTGGCAGCACGGCTCTTCAACCGCTGCCAGCAGCACGTCCGCGACTGCGATATTGTTCTGGCAAATCTCAACGATTTCCGAGGCTACGAGCCGAGCAATGACGTCAGTTTTGAGTGCGGCATGGGCTATCAGCTGGGCAAGAAGCTGTTCGGTTACATGGACGATGTGACCCGGATGAGAGAGCGCATCCCAAATTACGGTGAGGCTCGCGAGTTCCGTGACGAGTGCGGCCGCAACGCCGAAAACTTTGATTATCCCATCAACCTGATGTTCTCCGGCTCGATGCCGATTTTCGAGAACAGCAGCTTTGAAGCTGTGGTAAAGCAGATGGCTGAGGCTCTGAAGTAATTATAAGAAGGAGAGGTCACAATGAATCCGGTGTATGAAAAGTTGCAAAGCTGCCTGAAAAGTGTCCGTGCAAAAACGGATTTTCAGCCTAAGATTGCGCTGATTCTTGGCTCTGGTCTGGGAGACTACGCGGATGGCATTGAAATTGTGGATACTATTGATTATAACGAAATCGAAGGTTTTCCAATTTCCACTGTCAGCGGCCATAAGGGCCGGTTCGTGTTCGGATATGTTAAGGGTGTTCCGGTGGTCATCATGCAGGGGCGCGTTCACTACTATGAAGGCTATCCGATGACGGACGTGGTGCTTCCCACCCGCCTGATGGGCATGATGGGAGCAAATGTCTTGTTCCTCACCAACGCTTCGGGCGGCTTGAATCCGAATTTCCATGCTGGCGACTTCATGGTGATGGAAGACCAAATTGCCAATTTTGTACCGAGTCCGCTGATTGGCACAAACATCGACGAGCTTGGCCCTCGTTTCCCCGATATGAGCGAAATCTACAATAAGGCTTGCCGGGAGCAGATCTTTGCTGCCGCAGATGCACTGGATATTCCGGTTCAGAAGGGTGTTTATGTCCAACTGACTGGCCCCAACTACGAGTCGCCTTCCGAGGTGAAGATGTGCCGTCTCATCGGTGGAGATGCTGTGGGCATGAGCACTGCGTGCGAAGCCATTGCAGCAAATCACATGGGAATGAAAGTCTGCGGCATCTCCTGCATCACCAACATGGCAAGTGGAATTTCCAAGGTTCCGCTGAGCCATATCGAAGTGAAGGAGACTGCTGATCGCGTAGCACCGTTGTTCAAAAACTTGGTCACAGAGTCCATTGTCCGAATTGCCGCAGCGCTGTGATTCACCAGAAAGGAAAAGGTGTGTGCGTGAAACAGGCAAAACGATTTGCGATTTATCTCGTCGGTCTTATGATACTGACCTGCGGACAGCGATTGTTCGTGCAGGCGGGTCTTGGTGCAGGTGCTTTTGACTCGCTCTGTGTAGGCGTTTCACAATATAATTCCATTTCAGCAGGTACCTGGGTGACAATCGGCTCTTTCATCCTGATGCTCGTTTCTGCAGCACTGGAAGAACGGCGACCTGACTGGTGGGTTATACTCTCATCTTTCGTGTTCGGGATCTTTTTCGATATGTGGGGTGCAGTATTTGCTGCTACACTTCCTTCTGAGCTGACGTTAATACAGCAAATCCTGCTTTACATTGTCGGTCTGATGCTGGCACCGCTTGGAACGGCAGTCTATTTCACGACAAACATTTCCAAAAGTGCATATGATGAAATTATCACGGCTCTTCACAATGCGTTTCGCTGGCCGGTTTGGGTCTCCAAGAATGCAACAGAGGCGACCATGTTGATTTTATCACTTTTAGTCCGAGGGCCGGTCGGAGTGACAACGGTTGTGACAGCTTTTGCATTCGGCCCGGTACTGCAAAAGTATATGGAGCTTTTAGACAAAAAGAAGTTTAAGATCCTTCAATGGGAAAAATTTTGATGAGGGAGGTTTTTATGCAGGCAGAAACATTGAAACAGCAGATCTCCGCTGCAAAGGGAGAAGTGGATGCAGAGCTTGTACTGAAACGTGCAAAAAGTTGTAAATGTGTTTACTAACGAAATCGAAGAGGCCGATGTGGCCATCCATCACGGGAAAATCATTGGTGTAGGAGAATATTCCGGCCAGAATGAAGTGGATTTGGACGGAAAATACGTCTGTCCGGGTTTGATTGATGGTCATATTCACAGTGAGTGCAGCAAGCTGAGCATTACAAGCTATGCAAAAGCAGTTGTGCCAAGAGGGACTACAAGCATGATTTCCGGTCTGGACGAATATATTTCCGTATCAGGTCTGGAAGGACTGCAGGAAGTACAAAAGGAGGTACAGGCGAGTCCTCTGAAAGTGTTCTGGGGAGCACCGTATAAGACACCATATACAATTCCTCAGTCTACTGTAGCATTTAACTTTACAAAAGAGGTACATGAAGAGGTACAGAAATGGCCGCAGTGTTACGGAGTATGGGAGACAGTAAGAGAGTTTATCCAGGAAGAGGATGAAAACACACTGGGAGCAATCGCAGAAGCATTCAAGAACCGTCTGCCGGTATTTGGATGTGCACCAATGGCAAGAGGGAATGATCTGAACGGATATTTGTGTGCGGGTGTGCGTCTGGATCATGAGAGCTATGATCATGAGGAAGTTGTAGAAAAGATGAGAAAAGGAATGCATATGCTGATCCGCGAGTCTTCCGTGACACATTTCCTGGCAGAGAACATCAAAGCAGTAACAGAAGTAAATCCGGCATTTGCAAGAAGAGTCAGCTTCTGTACAGATGATGTGACAGCAAGTGATGTTCTGGAAAAAGGACATCTGGACAATGTAGTACGTCTGGCAATCCAGGCAGGAGTGAAACCGATGACTGCAATCCAGATGGCGACGATCAATAGCGCAGAAGCATATCGCATTGACCATATGGTAGGTTCTATCTGCCCTGGAAGAATTGCAGACATTCTGTTTGTAGACGATCTGGAAGCATTCGGAATCAAAGAAGTGATGACAAATGGAACAATGTAGCAAAAGACCATAAACTGACTTATGATCTGAAAGCGCCGGAGAGAAGTTCTGTGTTAAAAGGTGAGTTGAAATGCAAACTGACGACAAAAGAAGATTTTGAATATAAGACATCTATTCAGAACGGAGAGGCAAAGGTTCTTTCGATGGATGTAAAAGGACCATTTGTCAGAAAGAGAAGAGATGTTGTTTAAAAGTTGAAAACGGAATCGTACTTCCGGATGTAGAACAGGATGTGGCAATGGTATCTGTTCTGGAACGATTTGGAAGAAATGGAAATAAATCTCTGGCATTTTGTTCCGGATGGAAATTAAAGAAAGGTGCGATGGCATCTTCAGCAGCACCGGATGACAACAATCTGGTTGTTATGGGTGTCAGCGCAGAGGATATGTCAATTGCAGCCAATTATCTGATCGAGCAGGGCGGCGGTCAGGTTGTTGTGGCAGACGGAGAGATTCTGGAATTTCTTCCACTTCCGGTCGGAGGAATTGTCAGTGATGAAGAACCGGAGGTAATCGCGGCACAGGAGAAGAAGATCGATCAGGCAGCAAGAATGTTAGGTTCTGATCTGCCGGATCCAATGATGTACATGTTCTTCTTGCCGATTACGGCCATCCCGGATTATGCGATCACGGATGTAGGACCGGTTGACTATCTTGCGCTTACAACATTTGATCCGGTTTTGGAAGTAACGAAAAATAAATCAAAGGAGGACATCGGTATGAAGAAAGAAGAATTAAAAAAGCTGATTGACACAGCGGCAGGAAGAATTCCCGCAGATACAGTCATTAAAAACTGTCAGATCGTCAATGTTTTTTCCGGGAAGATCCAGACAGGCGACATCGCACTGAGCGGAGATAAGATCGCGGGAATTGGAGAATATCAGGGCGTTCATGAAGTGGATGCGCAGGGAAGATATGCAGTTCCTGGATTTATTGACAGTCACATTCATATCGAATCTGCCTACGTCAGCCCGGAAGAACTGGGGAGACTTTTGGTGCCTCATGGAGCAACTACGATCATTGCAGATCCGCATGAAATTGTGAATGTGTGTGGGATCAAAGGTCTGGACTACATGATGGAGGCAGCAAAAGGGACAGCACTTGATATCAAGTATATGCTTCCATCCTGTGTACCGGCAACTCCGTTTGAGCATGCAGGTGCGGTGATCAATGCACCGGAGATGGAAGAGCCGATTCAAAGAGATGGAATTCTCGGGCTTGGAGAATTTATGAACTTCCCTGGAGTTATTCAGGCGGATGAAAGTGTGCTGGATAAACTGATGACTGCAAAAGAAGAAGGAAAACTGATCGACGGGCATGGACCTGGAATTGACGGAAAAGATCTGAATGCATATTCTGCAGCAGGGATTCTGGCAGATCACGAGTGTTCTACAGTAGAAGAGATGGAAGCACGTCTGGAGCGCGGAATGTACATTCTGCTCAGACAGGGGTCTGCATGTCATAACTTAAGACCTCTGTTAAAAGGAGTGACACCGGAAAACAGCAGAAGATGTCTGCTCTGTTCAGATGACAGACAGCCGAAGACAATTTTAAAAGACGGTCATCTGGACAATCACCTGAAGATCTGTGTGGAGGAAGGTCTGGATGCAGTGACAGCTATCCGTATGGCAACCCTGAATGCGGCAGAGTGTTTCCGGCTTCATGACAGAGGTGCGATCGCGCCGGGATATCGCGCAGATATTGTTCTTCTGGATGATCTCAAAGACTTCCAGGTGGAGAAAGTATGGATCGCAGGGGAACTGACTGCTGACCAAGGAAGCTATTTACCGGAAATCACGCCATATGATATCTCTTCTGTGAAGGGAAGCGTGATCGTAAAAGATTTTTCAGCAGAAAAGTTTAAAATGCATCTGACCAGTGATCAGGTCAACGTGATCGAGATCCTTCCAGGAGGAGTTGTGACGAAAAAGACGACTGCCCGCATTCAGTTGGATGAAAACGGCGAATTTGTAAGAAATCCAGAAGAAGATCTGGTGAAAGTAGCCGTTGTAGAACGCCACCAGGGAACCGGCAATGTAGCTTGCGGATTCTTAAAAGGATATGGAATAAAAGAGGGTGCTGTGGCACTGTCTGTCGCACATGATTCTCATAATATTATCGTGGTCGGAGTCAGTGACGAAGAGATGGAGTTTGCAGTAAACAGTCTGATCGAGCAGGAAGGCGGTATTGTTCTTGTAAAAGATGGAAAAGTAATCGAACAGATGCCAATGCCGATCGCTGGACTGATGAGTGATCAAAGCGGAGAGTGGGTGGATGAAAAACTCACAAGTATTCATGAAAAAGCGTATACAGAGCTTGGCATCTGCGGAGAAGTGGAACCGGTGATGACATTATGTTTTATGTCCCTGGCAGTGATTCCTGAAATCAAACTGACAGATATGGGATTATTCGATGTCACAACGTTTTCATTTATTCCGGTAGAAGTGAAATAGAAAAAGAAAAAGGATTGGGAAAATGGAAAACAAAAGACATTAGTGCCGTGGTTTCAGCGCGGTGACATTGGTGGAATGACATATTCCATCACCAATAATATTGTAAATTACCTGATCGTGATTGCAACACTTTCGGGAGTACTGGAGTGGCCGGACAAAATTGTATACGGGTATGTGATCCCGGGAATGTCTATCGGACTGCTCTGTAGTGGAGTTTACTATGCTTATATGGGAAGAAGATTATCCAAAAAAGAAGGTCGTGCGGATGTTACGGCACTTCCTTCCGGAGTTTCCACACCGGCAATGTTTGTGATGCTATACGGCGTGATCATGCCGCTTCATTATGCATTGAATGATGCAGAACTTGCATGGTCAGCTGCTGTGGCAGCCTGCTTTATCGGCGGAGCAGTCGAGTTTTTGGGTGGATTTATCGGACCGTGGATGAAGAAAAACTGCCAAGAGCTGCACTTCTTGGAACAGTGGCAGGAATCGGATTTATCTGGATGGCAACACAGGGGGTGTTTGATGTATTCGGCGATCCGCTGATCGGACTTCCGATTTTGTTTGTAGCAATGGTCGGTATTTTTGGAGGATACTTATTTCCAAAGCAGATTCCTCCGCTTGTTGTTGCGATTGTGGGTGGAATCATTTATGCATTCTGCCTGGGAAGAACAACTGTAGATTTCAGCGGAATCGGTTTTTATATTCCGAATCCTGTTAATGGAATCCAGCATCTGATCAATGGTGTGGCAGTTGTTGCACCTTATCTGACGATCGTGATTCCGGTGGAAATCTACAATTTTATCGAGACCATGGACAATGTAGAGGCAGCAAATGCAGCGGGAGATAATTACAGTGTAAGAGAAACACAGTTTGCTGACGGAATCTGTACGATGCTTTCCGCAATTTGCGGAGGAGTTGTTCCGAATACAGTATGGCTTGGTCATGCAGGCTTGAAAAAAGCCAAAGCGGGTGTTGGATATGCACTGGTGTCAGGTCTGGTACTGGGAGCGGCAGGAATCTTCGGTCTGTTTACGTTCTTAAGCAACATGGTTCCGCCGGCAGTATGTGCAGTGACATTTTTATGGTGTGCGATCGTCATGGTTGCACAGGCTTTTAAAGACTGTGACAAAAAGCATTATGCGGCAGTTGGAATCGCGATGGTTCCGCCGGTTGCTGATTATCTGTATACACAGATCACAGGAAGTGTGGGACTGGCAGGTTATATGACAGAGGTAATGCCGTCAGGACTGGCAGAATACAATGCAGAAGTAACGCAGATGATCAAGGATGCGGGGGTTATGTGGAACGGAGTACCTGCAGTGAAATCCGGTGCGATCATCATTGGGATTCTGTTAGGGACAATGACAGTGTTCATTATTGACAAGCAGCTTCACAAAGTGGCGATCACGGCAGTGGTCGGATATGTACTTGCATGCTTTGGTTTTATCCACAGTGCAGGACTCGGGTTCAATCCTGCTTCACCGTTTGCAATCGGCTATCTGATCGTGGCGGTGCTGGCAATTATCTTGCATCAGGGACGAAAATCATGGTTTGAAGGACCGGATGATTTTGATTATGTATGATAATTTAATAGTAGAGTAAAATAAAACAGGAGATTACTGTATGCATCTCCTGTTTTTTATTTCATAGTTTTGATTTTCTATATCCATTTTTCGGTTAAAAATGGATACTGGGATGATATTAAAAATGCATTTCCTATTTGAAGAGTTGAAAGAAAATGTTCATAAGTATTCTTATTGTATCTGCGATGGTGATCATTTTAAATCTGATCTCTGTTACGGGAGTTTTATGCTTTGTGTTGTATCTTGCAGCATATTGGGTGATTGGATATCACATCCTAAAAAAAGCAGGAAAAGATAAGTTGCGATTAGTTTTTCGTAAATTTTTTGAACACGTTCTTCAGCAGATACATTCTGGAAAGCTCTTCGATGGTAAAATGTTTATGGATGTTGCGGATTAGAAAATTATGAATCTCGGAGATTACCAGATTTTAAATACACAGATTTTTCGCAGTGCATATCCCAGCCAATGGTTCCGGTATGACAATAATTGATTTCCAGAACATCCCGACGGGATGCGTGTTCCATGAACATTCCTCCTTTTCCTTTTTTGGGAATATTGAAAATACAGAAATTTTGTTTTGAGGCATTTGTTACAGAACATGACCAAAAGTTTAAAATCCTTCTGGTCATTTGAAGTTCGTGATTTTGTAATACACATTTTTAAAGATTTTGTCCCTCATAAAGTATCCAGTCGAAGTCGGCATATCCTTCTGTTTTGTGTTTATTTGAAGTTCCATACATACCGAGATAAGTTCCGGTAAATCCGGAATTTGTAACGGAACTTAACAGTGTAGGATCTGCCTTCAAATAGAGAGGAACTTTCATTTGCTCATTGCTTCCGTAGTAAAAGTGATATCCAGTTTCATCGGCGGAAACAGTAAGGTAAACACGTCCGGAAAAATCCAACATGGTTTCAGCGAGAATAGTTACATCATGATTGTACACTTTTTGTACTCGGAGTATTCTCTGAGAATGTTTTAAAGATACAGTGAATGTATAATGAAAGCGATCATCCTGAACAAGAGCAAGGCCGGCGTCTTCGTGGTCGGAAGATGGGGAAAAATCCATTGCAGCCTGCATATGAAAAATTTGGTGTTGTTGTCGTCTCCCGAGAAAAGCAGGCGTACAAACTTCTTCCAATTTTTCCGGACACAGGTACAGCCGCAGGCAGCCGGGGCGTTCTGTCAGAGAAAATAAATGAACAGGATAGGGGTGAATGCTGTTCCAAATCATACTCAACTCAGTGCATTCAAAGTTATCACTATAAAATTCGGGCTTTCCAGTATCATATGGCAGATTCGGACGTCGTTCCTGAGTGTTAACAAGTCCATTTTCTGTATCTATCCGAAGCCAGCCGTCAGAATCCCAGAGAACAGGAACCAGGAATGTTTCGCGACCTAGATTAAAGTGTGCGTGTTTGTATGGACGTACTGCAAGAAGCACCATCCACCATTCATCGTTTTGAGTTTTTACAATATCGGCGTGTCCAGTGACAGAAATTTCATGTTCTAAAGAAAGATGTCTATGGGATATAATTGGATTTCTGGGACAAAATTCATATGTTCCATCAATTTTACGTGATCTTGCCATCATAACGCTATGATTGGTAAAGGTTCCGCCCTCTGCAACGAGCAGATAGTACCATCCATTTTCGTAGTATATATGAGGTGCTTCAATCCATTTGCTTCTAGTCTTTTCGCCATCCCATATGATGGTACGTTTTCCTTTGAATTGAAATGTTTTAGAATCCAATTCGCAGAGATAAATCCCATGGTGACCTTCATAATGTTCCGGATTAAAAATGAAATTGCCAGTATACCAGATACGACCATCATGATCAAAAAAAGACTGGAGTCGATACCGTCTGCGTCTTTTATGAAATGAGCGTTACTCCATGGTCCAGAGGGATCTTTCGCAGTAATAATATAGTTATCACGCTTTGCTTCGCGTCCCCCGGATACAAATGTATTGATAATATAAAAGATACCATTGTGGTATCGGATTGTTGGAGCCCAAAGTCCAAGAGATGTTTCACAGTTGTGGTAATCCAGCTGCTCAGGTCTGGAAATCCCATGACCAATTTGCTCCCAGTGAATCAGGTCTTTACTGTGGAAGATAGGAAGACCGGGAAAATACACGAAGGAAGAGGTGACCATATAATAATCATCCCCTACACGACAGATAGAGGGATCTGGATAAAAACCGGAGAGAATAGGATTCTGATAATATTTGTTATTCATTGTATGATATACCTCGCATTATATAAAGTTTATGGACAGTATTAGTATATCGCTTGGAAACGTGAAAAGGCTTTTCGAATGTTGCACAAAATTGAGCAAATATTGCGAGGCGAAGCAATTGGTGATAAGATGCAAGTAGATGCAGAAAGCCAGACCATGATGTTAAGGAGGATAAGAGATGATAGAAATACTGGAAGGAACGCATGAGACAGTCAGATATGGAAACAACTCAGGTGTCAAAATGTACCACAATACAGACTATGAGGATTATCCGGAACACTGGCATACATCAATAGAAATCATAATGCCTCTTGCAGAAGACTATACAGTGACTGTTGGAGAAGGTAGATACTGTTTAAAAGAGGGCGAAATTATTATCATCAATTCAGGGGTGCTTCATGAATTGAAAGCACCGCCCAAAGGGGAGCGGATCATTCTTCAATTTAGTGATTTTTTGCTTTACTATTTAAAAGAAATGGAAACGATGCTGAATATACTTCCGCCTGTTATTTACTTGTCTCCGGAAAATGACAGGCAGAGATTATACAGTTTTGTAAAAAACAGATAGATGCAATTGTAGTGGAATATGACGGAGAAAAAACATTTTTCAGTGCTGCAATCTATGCAAGATTGATTGAAATATTTGTATTTCTTGGAAGAAATGAAATTTGGGGTACCAGACAGAAAAAAAGTATGGCAACTGCGAACAATCTGGTAGAAGAAAAAGAATATATGGAAAATATTATGAGCGCATGCAATTATATCAATCAGCATTACAATGAGCAGCTTTCATTAGAAAACATTGCTGAAATCAGTGGTTTTTCAAAATTTCATTTTACAAGAATTTTCAAACAATGTATGGGAATGACATTTTATGAATATTTGAATCAGAAACGGATTTCCAAAGCGGAGGAATTATTGAGTACGACGAGTCAGAGTATAACGGAAATTGCGATGAATTCTGGATTTTTTTCGCTTAGTTCCTTTAATCGGACATTTAAAGCTTTGAAAGATTGTACGCCAAGTGTATACAGAAGAAAAAAGGATGATGCATGATAAAAGCGCAAAATGTGATTAGAATTTGGCAAGATTGTAAAAGAATTTTCAAAGAAATATAGGTATGCTATACCAAAGAATGCATGTGAAATGTGCAAAGGAGATGGTCAAAATGCAAAAGAGTATACAAATGCCACAAATTTTACAAAAAGGATGTGTACTTCAAAGAGGAAATGCTACAAGAATATGGGGATGGTATAAAAAAGGAATAAAAATAGAAATTTCTTTTCAGAATAAGCAATATATGACAGAAACTGATGAAAATGGAATGTTTGAAGCACTTATTGCGTGCAAATCAGGCAGAGGACCCTTTACTCTGGAAGTGAGGAGTGAAGATGGGCAGGAAGTAGAGATTTCAGAAGTTTATGTAGGGGATGTTTTCGTATGCGCAGGACAATCCAATATGGAATTACCGATATCCAGAGTGCGGCAGATGTTTCCAGAGGAAAAGGGTCTGTTGGATGTACATCACTATAAGGTGGAAGAAGCGCCGGAGTTTGGTAAGGCTTTGAAGAACCATCGCAAAGCAAAGTGGTCAGTATGCGTAGGAGCTGACCTGGAAGAGTCAACAGCATTAGGGTATTTCTTTGGAAAATTAATCTCGCAGAGGGAGGGTGTTCCTGTTGGTATTATCAATATCAGCAAAGGAGGAACTCCGATTGAAGCTTGGACAAGTCCCAAAGGACTGAAAGATTATCCAGAATTACTTGCAATGAAAGAGCGGTTTGCGGATGAAAATTTCAGAAAGTCATTCCTGGAAGAACAGGACAAAAGAGAAGATGCCTGGCATGAGAATCTCAGAAAGAAGGAAAAGTATGAAAAGGAAAAGAACTGGAAGAAATTTTTTATGCCAGGAGAATTTTCAGAACAAGGATTACAGAGATTTTCAGGACTTGTATATTTGAAAAAGAAGTTTTCTGTTCCGGAACATTTGCTGGGACAGAATGCAGTGTTAAAACTTGGAACCTTGACGGATAGTGATGAAACGTACGTGAATGGAGTCTTTGTTGGTGAAACAGGATATTGTTTTCCGCCTCGAATTTATCCGGTAAATGGAGGAGTATTAAAGCCGGGAGAAAACGAAATCTTGATACGTTTAGAATGCAGGGATGGAAAAGGAAGAATTACACCGGACAAACCATTTGGATTATATTTCCAGACGGGAGAAGTGATAGAACTCAAAGGGAGATGGGAATACCAGGTTAGAGTGGTCAGTGAACCGGCGCCATCTTTAGTGTTTATTTCCAGGAAGCCGACATGTATGTACCAGGGAATGGTAGCCCCGTGTTTAAATATGACGGTAAAAGGAGTGATTTGGTATCAAGGAGAATCAAATGAAAGAAATCCCGAACAGTATGAGAAATTGTTAAAAGGTATGATCTGTGACTGGAGAGAACACTGGAGACAGAAAACATTGCCGTTTATCATTGTGCAGCTTCCAGCCTGTGCAATGGATATGCAAGGTGGTGGTGCATGGTCGGTTATTCGAATTGCGCAGTGGAGAGCAGCGCAGCTTCCAGATGTTGGTGTAACTGTAAACTTGGATTTGGGAGAATATAATGATTTGCACCCACTCAATAAAAAGGAAGTGGCCTACCGGGTATATCTTGCAGCAAGATCTTTGATTTATGGAGAACAGAATGTATGGGAAGGTCCTGAATTGACTGGGGTTCAGAAATCAAAAGAAGGTGTGGAATTGTATTTTGATACAAAAGACGGGCAGACGCTATTGCTGGAAGAAAGTAAGGATGGACTCTTTGAAATCTGTGGCGCAGATGGAGAATTTTATACGGCACAGGTGGAGGTAAAAGCAAACAAACTTATAGTCATCAAAAGGGAAAAAGATGAAGAAATCTATGCAATTCGTTATGCCTGGGCAGATGCACCACAGAGAGGACTCTTGAAAAATCATCAAGGATTTTTGACAACACCATTTTGTGTACAGATGAAAGAATAGAGTGTGGAAAGGAGAAAAAGATGCAGCTATTTAATGATGGATGGGAATTTTGTAAGCAGAAATTACACACAACATTAGACCAGGTGATGCAGCGTCAAGATGAATTTTATCCCATAGGAATTCCGCATGACTGGCTGATTTACCAAAGTAGGAATTTGTACGAAGATGGATGTGGATGGTATAGAAAGAAGTTTCATCATCAAAAGAAAAGCAGCAGTGAGCTTGTGATTCTCAGATTTGATGGGATTTATATGGATAGCAGAATCTATATCAATGAAAAGCAGGCGGGAGAGTGGAAATATGGCTATACAACGTTTGAAATTGACATTACAGAATTTCTCATGGAGGGAGAAAATGAGATTTATGTTTCTGTAACATATCAGGCGCCAAACAGCAGATGGTATACGGGGGCGGGGATTTATAGAAATGTTTGGCTGAAGACAGTACCGAAAGATCATATAGTATCTGATGGAATCTATGTTGTTTCAAAACGGTTCTGTGAAAATAAATGGAAGTTTCATGTCGAAACAGAAGTGCAAACAGAAACGGTTTTAGGTATACAGTTATCTTATATATTGAGAAATCCGGAAGGAAAGATGTATGATTTAGAAGGGAAGGAACGTATATCGGAAGGGCAGAATGGAGTTTGTAAATTTTTGTTTGAAACAGAAATATCGGATCCTCAAATTTGGGATGTAGACTGCCCGGCATGCTATAAGCTGGAAGTTCTTTTAAAAAAGAATGGCAATATTCTGCAGGAGGAATATCAGACAATTGGTTTTCGAACGATAGAGTTTATTCCTGAAAAGGGATTGCTGTTAAACGGGAGAAAATTAAAACTCAATGGAGTGTGTGAACATCATGATTTGGGATGCCTTGGAGCGGCGTTTCATAAAAAAGCGATGAAGCGAAAAATGGAGATTTTAAAGCAAATGGGGGTAAATGCACTGCGGCTTGCTCATAATATGCCGGCGCCGGAGGTGATGGAACTTGCAGACAGAATGGGGATATTGATTGTGTCTGAAGCGTTTGATATGTGGATATCTGAGAAAAACCCGTATGACTATGCTAGGTTTTTTAAGGATTGGTATCAAAGAGATCTTGCAAATTGGATTAAACGAGATAGAAATCATCCTAGTATTCTGATGTGGAGTATAGGCAATGAGATTTATGATACACATGCAAGTGAAGAAGGGCAGATATGGTGTAAAAAGCTTGCGGAAGGAGTTCACTCCCTTGATCCGGAAAAGAATGCGGTTGTGACGATAGCATCGAATTATATGCCATGGGAGAATGCACAGAAATGTGCCGATATCATAAAGAATGTTGGCTATAATTATGGTGAAAACTATTATGCACAGCACCATGAGGAACATCCGCAATGGGTGATTTACGGGAGTGAGACAGGATCTATCGTACAAAGCCGTGGTATTTATCACTTTCCGATGAAACAGTCGGTACTGTCTGATATAGATGAACAATGTTCTTCACTTGGAAATTCAACGACAAGTTGGGGAGCGAAATCGGTTGAGAGCTGTATTTTATCTGAAATAGAGCAGCCGTATTCAAGTGGTCAGTTTGTATGGTCTGGATTTGATTTTATCGGAGAACCCACTCCATATCATACAAGGAATTCTTATTTTGGACAGGTCGATACCGCTGGTTTTCCGAAAGATTCTTATTATTTATATCAGGCAGCGTGGACGGATTATCGCAAAAATCCGATGGTGCACATTTTCCCATACTGGGATTTTAATGAAGGTCAGCGAATAGATGTGAGAGTATGTTCAAATGCTCCTATCGTAGAACTGTTTTTTAACGGGAAAAGTCAAGGCGTTTGTGTATTGGCGCAAAAAGAAAAGGCAATATTGGCAGGACACTGGCAGATTCCATATGAGGCAGGTACACTTTATGCAGCTGCGCGCGATGAAGAGGGGCATATTTGGGCAGAAGAAACAAGGCAATCTTTTGGAGAGGCAGTACAGATTTCGCTGAAGGCATCAGAAACAGAATTGAAAGCAGATGGAGAAGACATTGTATTTATTGAGATTTCTATGAAAGATAAAGAGGGGTATCCGGTAGAAAATGCGAACAATTATGTAAAGATTGAAGTGGAAGGTGCAGGTGCATTGGTTGGAACTGACAATGGAGACAGTACAGATACGGATGAGTATAAATCAGGAATAAGAAAACTGTTCAGTGGCAAGTTGCTTGCAGTATGTAAAGCAGATATTGTTCCGGGGGAGATGGTTGTAAAAGTAAATGCCACAGGTATGCAGGATGCGGTATTGCGAATACCGGTACGTGAAGCCCAAATAAGGAAGGGTATCAGTAGGAAAGCGTATCTTCCAGAGGAAAAAGAGAATCAAAGTGACAGACCAATACAAGTGCGTAATATTAAATTGGTGAGTAGTCAAGGACAGCATCTTTGTAAAGAGAATATGGTGACAGAGGTAACGGCTCATATATGTCCGGAAATAGCGGCAGATCAGGAGCTTATATGGGAAATTGTAGATGATGCAGGGATTCCGCTTAAAATTGCAGAAGTGCAATCAGAAGGTCGGAAGGCTTTGATTACAGCAAAAAGTGACGGAAACTTTCGGCTTCGATGTATGTCGAAAAGTGGTACTGAAAAAGTAAGGATTATTTCTGTCTTGGAATTTGTAGTTGATGGTTTGGGAAAAGCATTTACCAATCCGTATGAATTTGTCAGTGCAGGATTGTATGATTATAGTAAGGGAGAGATTGGAAATGGTAATGAACATGGTGTGGCAACATCAAGAGACGGGGAAAGCAGAGTGGGATTTCAATGTCTCGATTTTGGAGATTATGGTTCGGATGAGATTACAATGCAGATATTTGCGTTGACAGATGATCCATATGATATACAAATATATGAGAGAAATCCGGATGAGGAAGGAATTCTTTTGGGGAATTTTGTATATCAGAAACCGAAAAAGTGGAATGTGTATCAGGATGCTGTTTTTCAACTGAATCAAAAATTGAAAGGTATTACAGAACTTTGTTTTGTTTTTCAGGCGAAAATGCATGTGAAAGGTTTTTGTTTTAAGAAATATGAAAGAAGCTGGCAAAAGCTTTCAGGAGAAGAATGTGACAGTATTTATGGTGATAGCTTTAAGAAAAAGGAAACAAAATTTGCGGAATAGGCAATAATGTTACGATTGGTTTCAAAAAATTGAATTTTGGAACCGCAGGTGCCAGATATGTTACCATAGCAGGAGCAACGCCACTTGAAAAAACATCCATTGTTTTGAAGTTTTTGCAAAATGGAGAAAGAAAAACAATGTATCATTGAATTTGTCAATGGAAGTTCAATCCAGAGATTTTCCATAGATCCATTATATCAAATGAACGATGTTAGTCTGGTATTTCTTCCAGGTAGCAAATTTGATTTTGAGTGGATTCAATTTGAGAAGGGGATCCCCCCATCATCATCTTAGATGATGGGGAAATCCCCTTGTTTATTTGTAGGAACAATATGTGCAAATATTGCTGACAAGATGGCAAAATTGGAAATGAATAAAAGAAATATTTTTTGTATAATAACGATAACAAAAAAAGAAAGTACAAAAGGGAGGAGAAGTGGTATGAAAAAGAAAAAGGAAAAGTCGACAATTCCAAAAGTGAAACCGAGTGATTTCATAAAAAAAACGAGCACTCGCTCTTGAGACACATCAAAAAGGAATGGAGATTGTATTCTCTTATGGTACTTCCGATATTGTATTACATTGTTTTTAAATATGTACCAGTTATCGGAAACATAATTGCCTTTCGCAGGTATAAGGGTGGCCCCAATATTTTGGGAGAATACTGGGTGGGATTTCGGTATTTTGAGCAATTTTTGAAGGATCCACAATTTTGGCAAGCATTTTGGAATACGCTCAGATTGAGTATTGAATATTTATTGGTCAGATTCCCTGTAACATTGATATTTGCGCTTCTTTTGAATGAACTCAGAAAGAAATGGTGGAAGAAGTCAGTGCAGACGATTTCTTATCTTCCGCATTTTATTTCCCTTGTAGTTGTCTGTGGTATGGTAAAAGAACTCTTGGCGGCAGGAGGCCCCATCAACCAGCTGATTCAGAGTCTTGGGGGTGACAAGATTGCATTTATGTCAGAACCCGGATGGTTTGATGCGATCTATATTCTGTCAGGCGTGTGGCAGGCACTTGGATGGGGGACAATACTTTATCTGACAGCAATGACAGGCATTAACACAGAATTGTATGAGGCGGCGGAAATGGAGGGAGCCGGAAAGCTCCAGCAGGTATTGCATGTGACGATTCCGGGAATTTTGCCGACGATTATGACACTGCTGATTATGGATATTGGCGGGATCGTGACATCAAGCAACATGCAGAAAATCTTGTTGTTGTATAATCCTTTGAACCAAGAACGTGCGGATATTATTGGAACTTTGGTATATAGAATGGGTATTACAGGAGGCAACTTTAGCTATGCAGCGGCAGTGGGATTGTTCGAAGGTGTCATTGGATTGATTTTAGTTTCTACAGCGAATTTCCTGTCGAAAAAATTTACTGAGACTTCGTTGTGGTAAGGGAGGAAGAAGAGATGAGTGCAAAACCTTCAAAAGGATATCGCGTATTTCAGGTAGTAAACACGATCATTATGATTATTATAATTTTTATTACCCTGTGTCCGTTTGTGTATCTTGTTGCACAATCGTTTAGTAGTGATGCGGCAGCAAGTGCAGGACTTGTAACATTTTATCCAATAGACTTTAATTTGGATACATACAAATATATATTAAAAGATAATCAGTTTTTCCGATATTATGCAAATACTATTTTTTACACGATAGTGGGAACATTTATATCAGTTGTTATGACAGCATTGATTGCCTATCCACTCTCCAAACCAAGGCTTCGGCTGAATAAGGTGATTACACCCATGGTTGTGTTTACAATGTATTTTGCAGGCGGTACAATTCCAAATTATATTGTAGTCACACAGTGGCTGGGATTGCAGGACAGTATGTGGTCCATCATTCTTCCGGGAACTATCAGCACATTCAATTTGCTGGTAATGAAGTCATTTTTGTCCGGACTTCCAGAAGAATTAGAGAGGCAGCTAGCAATTGATGGTTTAG
>ENA-OQJN01000404-OQJN01000404.1-human-gut-metagenome-genome-assembly--contig:-NODE-404-length-18324-cov-2.837446_pt1 | contig 18324 bp, 16 predicted proteins | sample MGYA00242610_ERZ504777 | MGnify/ENA primary metagenome ERZ504777 (study PRJEB26092, sample SAMD00036350) | human gut metagenome | host: Homo sapiens | study: EMG produced TPA metagenomics assembly of... | reverse complement strand
TTGAATGGTGCTATAGCGGCAGCTTTGACAGAGATGGTGGCCCATCTGACTGTTTGGCAAAAAGAAATTATGCGGAAGTGGAAGGACAAATGAAGACGATCGCTACCGAGGCGGCTATGATCCGTGAACGTCTTACTGAATATATCGATAAGGACAGCGAGGCTTATGATCGTGTATTCTCCGCTTTTAAGTTGCCGAAAGAAACGCCTGACGAACAGGTGATCCGTACGAATGCGATACAGAGCGCAACGAAGGAGGCGGCTATTGTTCCGATGAGGGTGGCGGAGGAGATCGGTTCCGTAATGGAGACGATTATCTATGTGGCTCACAAAGGTAATCAGAATGCCGTCACGGATGCTTGCGTGGCGATGATGGCTGCCCGTACTTGTGTATTGGGGGCTTTATTGAATGTCCGAATTAACTTAACGTCCATCCAAGACGAGGTGTTCGTCGGAAAGATGCGGAAGAAAGCGGATGAACTGGAGGCGAACGCTATCCGTGTAGAGCAAAAGTTATTGGATTGGGTGAAGACTAAATTATAGCATATGAGCAATGTCTATTATGTGGGTTCCGAGCCTCTCTCTTTTGAGGGAATCGAACGGATACTTACTCAAAATATGAAGTTGGAGCTTTCACCCGAGGTGAAGGAGCGCATCCAGCGTTGCCGGGATTACTTGGATCATAAGATCGAGCAACAGGAGGGGCCTTTGTATGGGATTACTACCGGTTTCGGGTCCTTATGTAATAAGAATATCTCTCCGGACGAATTGAGCACCTTGCAAGAGAACTTGGTGAAAAGTCATGCCTGTAGCGTAGGGGATGAGGTAAGTCCGGTGATCGTTCGTTTGATGATGTTATTGAAAGCGCATGCCCTTTCGTTGGGGCATAGTGGCGTACAGGTGATCACCGTACAACGTATTCTGGATTTTTTCAATAATGACGTGCTTCCGATCGTGTATGATCGTGGCTCTTTAGGCGCTTCCGGTGATTTGGCGCCTCTGGCGAATTTGTTCCTGCCTCTGATCGGCGTGGGTGACGTTTATTATAAGGGCCGCAAACGGGAAGCGATCAGCGTATTGGACGAGTTCGCTTGGAAGCCTGTGAAGCTGAAAAGCAAGGAGGGGTTAGCTTTATTGAACGGTACGCAATTTATGAGCGCCAATGGCGTATTCGCCTTGATGCGTGCGTTTAGCCTGTCCAAGAAAGCGGATCTGATCGCTGCTTTATCCTTGGAGGCTTTCGATGGGCGTATCGATCCTTTCATGGATTGTATCCAGCAGATGCGTCCGCATCCCGGACAAATCGAGACCGGGGCCGCTTTTCGACGGTTATTGGAGGGAAGTGAGTTAATCGCCCGGAAAAAGGAACATGTTCAGGACCCGTATTCATTCCGTTGTATCCCTCAAGTGCATGGGGCTACGAAAGACGCTATCAATTATGTGGCGAATGTCCTGCTTACCGAAGTAAATTCCGTGACGGATAACCCGACGATCTTCCCGGAGGAGGATAAGATTATTTCCGGCGGTAATTTCCACGGTCAGCCCTTGGCGATTTCTTATGATTTCTTGGCGATTGCCTTGGCTGAGTTAGGAAATATATCGGAACGTCGTGTCGCTCAATTGATCATGGGTTTGCGGGGATTGCCTGAGTTCTTGGTCGCTAATCCCGGCCTGAACTCCGGTTTCATGATCCCTCAATATGCGGCCGCCAGTATGGTAAGCCAGAATAAGATGTATTGCTATGCGGCGAGCAGCGATTCTATCGTGTCCAGTAATGGGCAAGAGGATCATGTGAGTATGGGAGCGAATGCGGCGACGAAGTTGTTTAAGATCATGGACAATTTGGATCATATCTTGGCGATCGAGTTGATGAATGCGGCACAAGGAATTGAGTTCCGTCGTCCGGCTAGGACTTCTCCGGTATTAGAGAAGTTCTTGAAGGATTACCGGAAAGAGGTGCCATTTATCGATGAGGATATTATTATGTACACGGAAATACATCGTACGGTGGCGTTTATCCGTAGGAAAGACTTTGTATATTAATGAATATCGTTAATAGAGGTTAGAAATCCAGCTGAATTTCCTATTCGGCTGGATTATTTTGTATTTTCGCCGTCAATCTAAACACAATCGATCTACTTTATGCAAAATGTAACAAATCCTACCGTGAAAACACACGTAGTTTGGCTGGATGTCGTACGCTTGATAGCCATGTTTACTGTTGTTTGCTGTCATTGTACAGACCCGTTTAATTTCTATCCCGGAGATTCTCCGATTATTGGAGATATTAAGTTTTGGGGAGCTGCCTATGGGGCTTTTCTTCGTCCTTGTGTACCTCTGTTCGTTATGATTACGGGAGCCTTGTTGCTACCGGTCCGGGAAGAGACTTCTATCTTCTATAAGAAAAGGATCTTGCGGGTGTTCTGGCCTTTCTTGATTTGGTCTGTTATCTATAATTTATTCCCTTGGTTTACGGGACTGCTTGGTTTGAGGCCGGAACTTATTCTTGATTTCTTCCCTTATTCGGGAGAAGAGGTGACTCGTCAATCGTTGAGTGTGTCTTTAGGCTATATCGCCCAGATACCGTTCAATTTCTCATTGTTGGATGTACATATGTGGTATATCTATTTACTGATAGGTTTATATCTTTATTTGCCGATCTTCTCCGCTTGGGTCGAGAAAGTTTCGGATAAGGCGAAATTATGGTTTCTGGCAGGTTGGGGAGTGACTTTGTTTATTCCTTATTATCGGGAATTCGTATCTCCTTACATTTGGGGTGGATGCTCATGGAATGAATTCAGTATGCTTTATTATTTCGCCGGGTTTAACGGTTACTTGCTATTGGGGCATTATCTGCGGAATCATGATTGGTCGTTAGGAAAGATCGTTGGGATAGGCATTCCTATGTTTGTCGTAGGCTATGCCATTACTTTCTTCGGTTTCCGCTATACGACCGCTTTGCCTGCTTACACGGAGGAACAGTTAGAGTTATTCTTCTATTATTGTTCTCCCAATGTGGTGATGATGACGATTCCTATCTTCTTGCTGGCGAAGAAGGTAAATGTTAAGTCGGATACGATTAAGCGAATGTTGGCGAACTTAACCATATGCGGTTTCGGTATCTATATGGTACATTATTTCTTTACGGGACCCAGCGTGCTGTTGGCGAGAGCCTTGAATATCCCTTTGGGTTTACAGATTCCTGCCGCTTCTGTGGTAGCATTCGCTGTATCTTGGCTGATTGTGTTGGGTATCAGAAAGATTTGCGGTAAGAAAGCCAAGTATATTGTGGGCTGAATTTATACGTACGTTCGCATAAGCTGATACGTATATAGGCGTAGGCCCATGCGAGCGTACGTGTAGGACGATACGTATATACGTGCGAGGCCACACGTATATACGTATAAATCATCTTTATTTCTTGGTTACAATCACTCGCTCTGTCGGAGCCAGATGCTCGTTGCGATAGTCTATCTGCTTGACTACATTCTCGGCCAATTCTTGGAATGCCTTACCTGTGATTGAGTCCGGGTTCAACGCTACCGGCTTTCCTTGATCTCCTCCTTCGCAGATACTTTGTACGATAGGAATCTGTCCCAGTAACGGCACGTTCAGTTCTTCAGCTAGGCGTTTACAACCTTCCTTTCCGAATATATAATATTTGTTTTCCGGTAATTCCGCTGGGGTAAACCAAGCCATATTCTCGATTAACCCTAAAACAGGGACATTAACCTTGTCTCCGGTGAACATGCTGATACCCTTACGAGCGTCCGCTAAAGCAACCTCTTGCGGCGTACTTACCACCACGGCTCCGGTTATCGCTAGTGTTTGTACCATTGTCAAATGGATATCACTCGTTCCGGGAGGTAAATCGATTAAGAAATAATCAAGCTCACCCCAGTTGGCGTCGCCGATCAATTGCTTCAATGCGTTGCTAGCCATTGCTCCACGCCATAGGACTGCGTCGTTTTTATTAACGAAGAAGCCGATGGATAACATCTTGACACCATAATTTTCGGCCGGCTTGATCAGTTCCCTGCCCTCTACCTCTTCCATATAAGGGCGAGCCTCTTCTAGGTTGAACATCTTGGGTTGGGACGGCCCGAATATATCGGCATCCAGCAACCCTACCTTATATCCTTGTAAAGCCAGTGCGACAGCCAGATTAGCGGCAACGGTACTTTTACCAACTCCTCCTTTACCGGAAGATACGGCGATAATATTTTTTACTTGCGGTAATAATTTATCCGGTTCCGGGCGAGCTAACTGACGGGCTTTTACCGTGATGTTCCCCTTGATATTCACCTCCGGGCTTACATAGGTTAAGATAGCTGTCTCTGCGGCTTTTACTACGGAGCGGATAAACGGATCATTCGGCTTCTCGAATAATAACGAGAAGGTGACATTCATACCATCGATACGAATGTTGTCTTCTACGAGGCCCATGGAAACGATGTCCTTTCCCGTACCCGGGTAACGAACGTTCTTCAACGCCTCAATAATCAGATTCGGATAGATTGTCATATCTGTTGATTTTTTTTAGTCATTCTTTATTTACCAGAAGCCAAAGCGCTTCGTTTACTGCGATTAAAGCTACGATAAGGATCTAACTCTATTTCTACGTCAGGTTCCACCAATCGCTCCCTTTCCTCACAAACAAATTTGATGTATTTGATGTTTAAGCCACGATCTAGCCATTGTTGCTCGTAATAGGTCTTGATGGATAAGATCTCATCCGCCAGATTGGAATGATATAGGTCGTCTGTACTGAACAATACGGGATAATGGTTCGTTTTTACCATCTCGCACGTATAGGTATACATGAAGTTACTGTCCGTTTTTAAATGGATAATACCATCTCCGGAAAGGATTTCCCGATACATTTTCATAAAACGGGTTCCGGTCAGACGCTTGTTGACCTTTTTCATTTGAGGGTCTGGAAATGTGATCCAGATCTCGGCTACTTCGCCTGGAGCGAAGAAATAGGAAATCAATTCGATACTCGTACGTAGGAAAGCCACGTTCTTCATCCCGGTTTCCAGCGATTCTTTCGCGCCGGTCCACATACGTGCTCCCTTGATATCGACACCAATAAAATTCTTATTTGGGAAAAGCTTTCCCAAACCTACGGTATATTCCCCTTTTCCACATCCCAATTCCAAAACAATAGGATGGTCGTTCTTGAAAAAACGTTCATGCCACTGTCCTTTCATGTCAAACCCTTTTTCTTGTAGGGCGGCGAAAGGGTATTGGAATACGTGCGGATAGCCCGCCATATCGTCAAACTTAGCTAATTTATTCTTTCCCATGTCGCGAAGATAATACTTAAAAAATGCTTTTTACGTTTTTTCTACTGTTTTAGATAGGGGTTTTTATACGTTGGCGAGTCTTTTGAACATATAGGCTGTCAGAAGTTTTATTTGAAAGTGGAGTTGTAACGAATCAAAAAGGATATGTTGAGAGAATTTTTTAGACGCCCGATATTTAAGAATCCGAGGTTTGTCGGATTTGTTTGGTTTGCGACGGCCCTTGTCGCTTGCTTATTGAAATTACCCGTGGGTAGGACTTATAATAACTTTATGATTTATAGGGCTTCCTTTTTCCATGCGTTAGAGTTGAAAGACCTTTATATATATTATCCGAATGAATACCACGACCGGTTTTTATACGGGATCCCTTTTACGGCTATAATAGCGCCTTTCTCCCTCTTCTCTCCTTATATCGGGATGTTGCTATGGTGTCTCGCGAATAGCTTGCTGCTTTATATGGCTATCCGTAAACTCGGATTGGCGGATTGGAAACAGGCGTTTGTCATTTGGGTATGCTTGAATGAGTTGTTTACGTGTGTTCTTATGCAGCAATTTAACATAGCCATAGCCGGCATGATTTTATTCTCGTTTATTTTTATTGAGCGGAAACAGGAGTTTTTGGGCGGCGCTAATGATCGTCTTGGGTACGATGACTAAGATTTATGGCATTGTCGGTCTTGCTTTCCTGTTATTCTCAAAACGCCGGATCGCCTTTTTGAAAGGACTTATTTTCTGGGGCATAGTCTTGTATGTTCTTCCGATGTTATATACGTCTCCTCAATATGTGGCAAGTCAATACGTGAAATGGTATGAGGTACTTCTCGATAAGAATGTAGAGAATTTATTTACTCCTTATACAAATATCTCTTTGTTGGGGATGGTTCGTAAGATTTCGGGAGTCAATACGTATAGTGATCTCTGGTTGGTTATCCCCGGGCTACTTTTATTTATTGCTCCTTATTTTAGGATAAATCAATATGATAACCAGCGGTTTCGCATGCATTTTCTTTGCTCTACTCTTTTGTTCATGGTTCTTTTTAGCTCCGGAACAGAGAATAGCGGATATTTGGGAGCCATGATAGCCGTCTGCCTTTGGTATATAGGTACGCCTACCCGTAAGACGACTCCTGGCTTGAATACGGTACTATTCGTTTTCTGTTTTATTCTGACATCCCTTTCCCCTACAGATATATTTCCCTGTTATATCCGGAAAACGTATGTTATTCCTTATGCGTTGAAAGCACTTCCTTGTGTGTTGATCTGGTTTAAGATCGTATGGGAGCAATTGACATTGGATTTTTCAGAGCCGCTTCATCGGCCGAAGACTCTCCCGGGTAAAGAGGAGGCGATCGACCTTATCTTGCCTTGTTATAACCCACAAGAAGGCTGGGAACGTCTGATGATCGAGAAACATGCGGAATTGGTAAAGATGCTTAAAGGTCGCTCACTTCGTTTTATCGTCGTGAATGACGCTTCGAAGAGAGGATTTACGAAGGATGCGGTGGGACGTCTTCTGGAGGCTCTCCCTGATACGATGATCGTAAGTTATGATACGAATAAGGGAAAAGGAGTCGCTGTTAGGGCTGGCTTGTCTCATTCCACCTCATCTATTACTTTATATACGGACTATGATTTCCCGTATGAGACGGATTCTATCTGCCGGATGGTAGAATGGTTGGAATCGGGATATGATGTCGTTATCGCCGTGCGAAATCATACTTATTATACCCATTTAAGTACTCGAAGAAAGATTATGAGTTATGCTTCCCGTATATTGAATTTTACGCTTCTAGGATTAACGCATACGGATGCTCAAGGAGGTTTGAAAGGTTTTAACCAGCGTGGAAAATCGTTCTTGGCCTCAACTCAGGTGAATCGCTTTTTATTTGATACGGAGTTTATTTATAAGGCTTCGCAGGAGTCGGATGTACTTATTAAAGACATGCCCGCTGATTTGCGGGATAACGTTCATCTTCCCAATATGCGTCGTGGAGTCCTTGCGGAAGAATTAAAGAACTTATTTTTAATCGCTTGGAGAGGGTAGGAGGATTACAGGGTTGTTAATAACCCTGTTGAAAACCCTGTGAATAACGGAAAAAGAACAAAAGAAAAGAGAGATACCTATTAATAGGTATCTCTCTTTTTGCTCTTCCTCTTGGACTTGAACCAAGGACCCTCTGATTAACAGTCAGATGCTCTAACCAACTGAGCTAAGGAAGAATTTTTCGCTCTTTCAAAGGTTATTCCGTAACCCCTTTCTGAAATTGCACTGCAAAAGTACGGGGTATTTTCGAAATATGCAATATCTTTGCGAAAAAAATTACGAAAAAATGAATACAATAGGTTTAGGAAACGCTTTGGTTGACGTTTTATTGAGGCTTGAAAATGATGATGTCCTATCGGAAATCGGTATACAGAAAGGAGCTATGGATATGATTAACAGGGAACAAATGATCGCTATCCGTACAACTTTAGCTGGCTTGCCACGTACGCAAACCCCGGGAGGATCTGTCTGCAACACGATGCGTTCGATGTCTTCTTTAGGGGCGAATTCCGGTTTTATCGGTAAGATCGGGGATGATTCGATCGGCGGATTTTATGAGGATGCGTTGGAAAAAGCGGGTGTCACTTCCTATTTTATCAAGACGGATGGACTTACAGGTAGCTGTACGGTGATGATTTCTCCGGATGGGGAACGTACGATGGGGACTTTCCTTGGCCCGGCCCCGACAATAACCCCGGATGAGATCACCGAGGAGATGCTAAGTAAATATCAATGTATTTATATAGAAGGTTACTTGCTCGTAAACGAGCCGTTGGTTCGTTCTACGATGGAGAAGGCTAAAAAGTTGGGCTTGAAAGTAGCGCTGGATTTGTCGAACTTCAATATCGTGAATGCTTTTAAAGGATGCTGGAGGATATCATTCCTAAATATGTGGATATTTTGTTCTCTAATGAGAGTGAGGCTGAGGCTTTTACCGGGCAAAAGGCTGCTGAGGCCGTACATACCTTGTCTGAGTTGGTAGAGGTCTCATTGGTCACTTTGGGAAAGGAAGGTGCCTTGATCGGTAGTCATGGTCAATTTTATTCTGTCCCGGCTGAGGGGGGCAAGCCTGTTGATACGACTGGCGCCGGTGATAACTTCGCCGCCGGATTCTTATACGGTCAATCCATAGGAGCGTCTTTGGTACAATCCGCACGCATCGGATCGATGCTGGCGGGCTATGTGATCGACGTGGTTGGCCCGGAGATTCCGTATGATAAATGGGAACAAATAAAGTTAAAAGTAAAAGGGATATTGGCTTAGGCGGCGTATTATTCCTTACATTTATGCCGTTAATTAACTAAATATTGTATGTACAGATTGGTTCAACGAAGAGGAATTATAGGTTTATTTTGCTTGCTGTTCGTCGCAAGTAGCGTAGTGCCGGGATGGGCGCAAAAAGATAACCGCTTTGAGGTGAGTAAGAACCTAGACATTTTCAATTCTTTATTGAAAGAAGTAGAGATGTTCTACGTGGATTCAGTGGATGTGGATAAAACCGTTCAGCGGGGAATCGAGGCAATGTTGGCTGGTTTAGATCCTTATACGGAATACTATCCTGAGCAAAAAACGGAGGAATTGAGTCTGATGACGACCGGCGAATACGGAGGTATCGGTTCCTTGATCCGTCAGCGTAACAACGAGGGAGGCGTGATGATTGCCGAGCCTACCGAGGGAATGCCGGCCGATTTAGCGGGTCTGAAGCCGGGCGATCTGATCTTGGCGATCGATACGATCGATGTTTCCAAGGCGACAAACTCCCGGGTCAGCGAGTTGTTGAAAGGTGTTCCGAATACGAAGATGGTTTTGACGATCCAACGTCCGGGCGAGAAGAAACCCCGGAAGTTCGAGATTACCCGTAAGCAGATCACGACACCTCAAGTTACTTACTACGGGGTTAAGAATGACAGTATCGGTTATATTTATCTAAAGGCATTTACTATCAAGAGTGCTCAAGAGGTGAAAGAGGCGTTCTTGGACTTAAAGAAAATCATAATATCAAGTCTTTGGTACTGGATTTGCGCGGTAACGGCGGCGGCGTGCTGGAAGGTGCCGTACAAATCGTAGGTATGTTCGTACCGAAAGGCAGCGAGGTGCTTTCAACGAAAGGAAAGATCAAGCAATGGGATCGTACGTACCGAACCTCTACGGAGCCTTTGGATACGGTAATGCCGTTGGCTATATTGATCAATGGAGGTACGGCTTCCGCCGCTGAGATCGTATCGGGATCTTTTGCAGGATATGGATCGTGCCGTGTTGGTGGGACAACGTTCGTTTTGGTAAGGGGTTGGTGCAAGCTCCTCGTGACCTGCCTTATAATGGAAAAGTGAAAATCACGATGAGTAAATACTATATCCCGAGTGGCCGTTGCATCCAGCAAATCGATTATTCGCACCGGAAAGAGGATGGTAGCGTGGCTGCTATTCCGGATAGCTTGACTTCCGTATTCTATACGTCCAAGAAGCGTCCGGTTCGTGATGGTGGTGGCGTACGTCCGGAGTTTGAGGTGAAGGAGCCGAAAGTGCCTACCATGATGTATTATTTGGCGGCGGATACGGTCTTGTTCGACTTCGTTACGGATTGGGCACAAAAGCATAAGACAATCGCTCCTATCGAGGAATTTACGGTTTCCGATGAGGATTTCGAAGCTTTGAAGCAATACGCCAAGTCCAAGAATTTCACGTATGACCGCCAAAGCGAGAAAGTATTGAGGAACTTAAAAGAAGTGGCTGAGTTCGAGGGGTATCTGGAGGAGGATTCTACTGCGTTCAAGGAATTAGAGGCTAAGCTGACTCCGAATCTGGAAAAAGATTTCGATCGTTTCAAGGATGAGGTGAAACGAGTAATGGCCGCCGAGATCGTAAAACGTTATTATTACCAACGAGGAGAGTTGCAAGAAAGCTTGAAAGATGATCTTGTATTGGAGAAAGCGTTGGAGGTATTGGGCGATCCGGATTTATACAGGCGTACATTGAGCGTGCCGGTTGAGTTGGAAGCGGCCACCAAGGGTACCGAATAGGCGGGTTTCTGCCGATGCCCATTCAAAGGGCCTTACAATGCCCATTCAAGCGAGCTTACGATGCCCATTGTCAGCTCCCTTGAATGGGCATCGTGCTTTTCCCTCTTTTGCCAGTCTGTTTGGGGGCTTTGAAGCGGATATGCAATACGACCAATTCCGAGACGGTTCCCACCCGATAAGGAGGTCCTGCTATACCAATGCCGGAAGATACATAGAATTGCGTAGGCCCTTTCTTATAATATCCGTACGGGCATTCATACACAAGTTTCATCAGCAGGGGATAAGGCCATAACTGCCCGTTATGCGTATGTCCGTGCAGTCCCAAATCTACCCCGTTCATGTTCATCTCGGCGAACGACCACGGTTGATGGTCTAATACGATAATCGGTTTCTCCGTATCCAATCCTTCCATCAACGAATGAAGCGGTTTTCGTTTCTTGTTGATGAAATCATCCCGTCCGATCAGGTAAAAAGTAGAATCCGGCTGGACTACCGAATCAATCAATAACGTACCTCCGGTCTTTTGCAGCCAACGATATTTCGCATTCCGGTTTGCCCGGTATTCATGATTCCCGTAAACGATATATACGCCCAAAGGGGCCTTGAGTTGTCTTAAATCCTCCTCTATATGGGCATTCTCGGCGAACCGTGACTCGTAATCCATGATATCGCCTACCAATACTACCATGTCGGGGTGCTGCTCGTTGCTAAGCTTCACGTATTTTTGTACCAAATCCTTCCCGATAACCTCTCCGATATGTAAGTCGCTCATCATGACAATAGTCAGGCTATCCCGATCCCCCGCGGCTTTGGGCAACGTGATATATACGTTCTTAACAATCGGATTCATTACCGTATGGTATGCGTGAATCATTAAACCGGTAACACCGAATACGATAAGAAAAAACAGGGTTAGCTTGGTTTGCTGCCAATGCCCTTTCATCCATTTGGGGAACCATGGCTTGATACGTTGGGAGAGCCTGATCAACTCAAGTACCAAGAGAGATAAAGTGATATAAATGGACGCTATATACCAAGTGTTACAGATGTATTGGATCGTGATTATCACGTTATCAGGTAGTTCATTCCTAAAAATAAATCCGAAAAAATAAAGCGATAGTTCGAGTAAGAAAAACAAGATAAAAGGAATCCGGCAACTTTTCTTAGGAGGAAGCGCTTGATATCCTCTCCAGAAAATATACGGATTTAGTAATAGCTGCGCTACGATCGATTGAATAAATACTTTCATCTTTACTCTTTGAATGTAATATTGAACACCACCATCTCGCTGTCCGTCCCGATACGGAAAGGCGGTCCCCACAAAGATAAGCCGGATGAGACATAAACCGTACTATTTCCGATTTTTTTAATCCCGTAACTTAATTCGAACAGATGATCCACGATCCAGTTCATCGGCCATACTTGTCCTCGATGTGTATGTCCGCTAAACTGTAAGTCTACGCCAGCTTCTTCCGTTTTCTCTAAATCGTAGGGTTGATGGTCTAGTAAGATAACAGGTTTGCTTTTATCAAGGTTCGCAGTAAGCTGACCTAAAGTTTTCCGTCCTTTGTTATGCCGGTCGTCCCGTCCTATGAGTTGGATCTGATTGGGCAAGATAGCCACGGAATCCCTTAAAAGTTCGATGGGTGTCTGCGCTATGAATTTCTCGCTCTCCTCTATGCCACTGATATACTCATGGTTACCCGGTACCATATAAACGCCTAATGGGGCGTAGATCTTGGACAGTTCCTCTTCCATATGCTCGTATCGCAGAGGTGCGACACTGTTGTCTATCAAGTCTCCACCGATAAGAACGATGTCCGGGCGTTGGGCGTTTATCATATCCACATATCCGGCAAGCATTGTCTTGTTGGTAGCGTATCCTAAGTGTATGTCGCTAATGGCTACGACCTTCAGCGGCTGTCCATCGGTATTGGCCGGTTTGTTGATAACCATGTTGATAACTCGTGTATCAGGATGTTGGTAATTATAGTTTCCATATCCTAATAAGCTGAGTGTTAAGAATAAGGATAAATAGAATGAGTATTTGAAACGTAGGTGGAAAAGTCGTAAGATATCAAATACCAACAGAGCTAATACCATGTATAAAGTGAACACGAGCCATCCTGTTCCTACTTGGGAAACTGTTTGAGCGAAAGAAGCCGGCATATCTAGGTTCCTGAATAGAAAACTACTGAAGAATGATAAAGCTCCTCCCCAAAAAACAATGGATAACAATACTTTAACTCCGGTAGACTGGCTTTTCAAAGCCTGTTTTCCCTTTAGATAAATATAAATATTCCCTGCAAGATACAGGATTGGAAGTATGATAAAGAACGTCCACATCTCAATTAATTTTCCGCGAAGATAATGAAAACTCTTTAGGTAGCAAAACGCTGCACGCTACGTCCCTATAGGATCGATATAAATTCCAAACAATAAGTTTGGTAATGAAAAGAATTATATAATATGCTGAATATTAGTATGTTAAAAACAGGATGATCTTTTACTCAAAACATGTACGTGTTTTAGGGAAAAGTCGTAGGTGTTTTTCAAAAAAGTCGTACGTGTTTTTCCCGAATCATGCGATAGGGAACAAGGGCGTATCTAGAAATCTACAATAAGCCCCCCTTAATTACGATGAGGAGAGTTGGTCTTTTTTTGATAATATATATCCAACTCCTTTTACGGCATCTATTGAAAGTGTGGTATCTTTTTCCAATAATTTGCGCAAACGCGAGATGCTGTTGTTTAGGCTATCATGAACTTCTTGCCCATCCCATATTTCATGAAAAAGCTTTTCTCTGCTTACTGGCTGATTTAATTGCTCGGATAACAGATAGAATAACTTGAAATCTTTAGGACTTAATGTTTTTGACTGTTCTTGTTTATAGAATAATTTATGAGTGGAGAGTTCCAGTTGGTAATCTCCAATAGATATACTATTTGATATCGGACTGCCCTTTTTACAAAACCTTTGGATTAGGAAATCTATTTCTTGTATATCATACGGTTTTTGGTGTAATGATTAGCTCCGGCTTCATAGCAGCGTGTTATTTCCTCCCCTTCGTTGTGGGAAGAGGCTATCAGTACAGGCAATGAAGGATGCTTTGAACGAATAAAAGGCAAATAATCCAATGCGTTTTGATTGCCAACTTCCAGATCGAGAAGCAGGATATTAGGGCAGTCTTTTTCTATCATGTCTTGAATACCGCTTAACGTGTTGGCGTAGCAAACCTCGTATCCTTTACTTTGCAAGGCCAATACGATGATTAATCCAAGGTTTGGGTCATCTTCAATAAAGATCACTTTCTGTTTATCTTCCATATAGTGTTATGAGTTTTCGGCTGGTAAGTTAATGAAAAATGTTGAACCGACACCCTCCTCACTCTGAAAAGTTAGGGAGCCGCCCATTTCTTTAGCCATTAGCATTACGCTACTCAAACCTAATCCATATCCCGGTTGCGCTGGCTTGTCGGCTTGTTTCACCCGGAAGAATTGTTGTCCGAGTTTTTTCTGGGCTTTCTTGGGGATTCCCCAACCGGTGTCTTTTATGGCTATTCGGTAATGGTTGTTTTTCATAGTCAACGTTACGGTGATTCGTACATCGTCATTCGAATATTTCAATGCGTTCTCTAGCAAATTCCGGAGGCAACGTTCCAAACGAACGGTATCAGCTTCGATCATGTCGGGAAATCCTCGCTTTTCTCAAGCTTGAACAAGGGATCTTATTACGGATAGAGCCTTGCTATCGCTTGGTAGGTTTGCTCAATAAATGATTTAATATCTATAGGCGACTTTCGTGTGCTCTCTTTTCCATCCGCTGTTTTCAATAGTGACAGCATGGACTCGATGATCTCTATCAACTGTTTTATCTGAGTTTTTCCGGTATTTAATATGTTCACTTTCATCGGTTCATTCTCTAGGCTAGCGATAAGATCCATAGAGGCATACGCCGTGTTCAGCGGGGATTTCAAGTCGTGGATAGCGCTATGTACGGCTATTTCACGGTCTCGGAGTTGGGCGTGGGCTTTACGTATTGTTCTTAATAAATAATATAGGCAACTCGCCGAGGTAAGGATGATTAGACAAGATACGATAAAAGCCAAGAGCTTTCGTTGGACAATGTCAGAAAGAGGTAATTTAACGAAAGCCTGTACATATTGTAATCCCTGCGTTCCTATCGGGAGCTTTTCTGTTTGGAACTTATAAAATGAAAGGTTGAATTTTTTTCCTACCGTATTTACGGTTTGTCCGGGTAGAGTCTGATATTTCTATATAAGATATTGCTTGTAAATTGTGATCAGTTAATGTTTTATTGAATAGGCTGTCTAATACATTTGGTTTTAAGGGTCTATTTGCATTACGTAGACCGTCTTGCATACGTTGCGCTAATAGGTCGGCATAGTTATCTTTTAGATTCCGATTTTTTATTTGTGGCCAGATTATGGTATCCCCTTTTAGCTTGGCTCGTTCCTCTGGTGTCATATCACTAGCTCTTCTTATGATTCTTTTGGGGTTGTTGGGGTCTTTCGGTTTGTTGCTAACCATTCGCTTGGACATTTCTTGCTTGATAGCCTCTTCGAATAGCTCTTCAAGGACTTCTTGCGTTTTATATTTTTCAGCGTTATATATATTGTATAGCCAATATCCTTGGGAGAGTATTAAGACTAGCAACATAATGGCCGCAATATATAAGGAGTGTTTCATGATAGATTCGTTATTTTGGATGTGAAGATAGTGAATAATCTTAAAAAAGATGCGTTTTTCTCGTTTTGTTAGCTTTTTGTTAGATGAAAATTAGGTGTTTGTTAGATAGAGTACGAAATTTTACTTATATTTTTGTAACAGACTAAAAAAGCATATAGACATGGAAATTGGTGATTTGTTGTCGAAGGAAGAACTTTCCGCTATAAAAGGTGGTGAATGGCATTATGATGAAGAGACTGACGAATGGTATTGGATTGAGGATGGACGGAAGGTTCTGTGTCCACAAGAAAATCCTAGACAGTCATAAGTAAAATAGTAAATGAAACGGTCATAGATTATGACCTATTATAAACTATAAATTTTAGATATTATGAATGATTTAATGAATTTGCCTAGCCTTATTTTAGAGAGGCTAGAGGAAAATGAACTTATTTTAGTTCGTGGAGGAGAGGATCCAGATGATAAGGCTCCGAATAATGGGGATGGAAGTTGTTCTGGTACTAACAATGGCTCAGGTAAGTGTGGAGGAGTCAATAATTCTTCAGGGAGGTGTGGCTAATTGATAGTTTTTTTAGTTTGATGCTTTCTTTGTAACAGGGAGAAGGCATCAGCTATTTCTATCGAGAAATTAATGAAAAATGAAATGAAGAAGATATATTATCAGGTTGTAGAGAAAGTTTTTGCCACAGGTTTATTTACTTTATAATTCATTTAATAATAAATTTATATTATTAAATAATGTGAGATATGAAAAATAATAAAAAAGAAAATATTTTAGAATTAGAGCAATCTGATCCTGTATTATATAAATCTTTGGTGGATAATCAATATATTGTTCCTGATGATTTTGATGAAAGAGAGATTGTCTTGTTTCGGAAAAAAAGGATGCAATTTGATGCCTCTATGTATCAAGTCATGGTGAATACAACATTGGATTGCAATTTAAACTGTTGGTACTGTTACGAGAATAGAATAGCGGGAAGTTTCTTGAAGAGTGAAGTAATAGAAGCTATAAAAAAGAATATAGAACAAGAATATATTAAAACATCTTATAGGATATTAAAATTATCATTCTTTGGGGGAGAGCCTTTTTTGTATTTCAGAGGGATAAAAGAAATTCTGGATTTTGCGAGAAACTTTTGCCAAGTTAATCAATTGGATCTAATTGCTGAATTTACAACAAATGCGATTTTGATAACAGAATCTATTATAGATTATTTAAAAAACTTTGAATGCCAATTCCAAATTACTTTGGATGGTGATAGAATACATCATAATCAAATAAAGAAAGATAAGGATAACCCGAATCAGGATACTTATGAGAAGACATTGAGAACTATTCGGCTTATTAATGATAAAATTCCCAATAGGTGGCTTGCGGTAAGAATAAACTTTGATAATAAGACATTAGAGAAAATAGATGAAATCATTGGTGATTTGGATTTTCTAGATCGTAAGTATTGTTTTGTCATTTTGAAAAAAGTGTGGCAACTAGAAAAAGATAAAGTTAATGTGCCGTTATTACATGCTTCGGTTCAAAAGTTTTTAGATAAGAAATTTTTATTGGATTATTATATTATGCCAAAAGGAGATGTTTGCTTTGCTGAACGGCATAGAGAAGTTTTGTTTAATTATGATGGTAAAGTTTTTAAGTGTTCTACGATTTCTTCTTTTGATGATCAAAATGCGTTAGGAGAATTTGATTTACAATCCGGACAGGTACATTGGAATGAGACAAAAGTTTCTTATTGGTTGAAGGAGATGTTGCCTCAAAATTGTATAGATTGTAAATTACTGCCTGCCTGTTTGGGACCATGTAATAAACAAATAATGTTGCATCCGGGGGAAAATATATGTACATTTGACGCAATCAATATGACTTTGAAAGAATATCTGATGTATCTTTTCAAATGTCAATTATTAAAAGAAGAATTATACGCATAATACCATGAGAACTATCGCTTTCTGGCTTCTGTTCATCTCACAAGGCCTCTTCACATTGTCTGCCCAGTCTTACACCTTCTCAGGAATAATTACAAACGAGAAGCGGAAGATGATGGATGGGGTACAGGTGATATTGAGTGTGGAAGACTCGTTATCGGCCATGGCTTTAACTGATGAAAAAGGTCATTTTCGTATAGATGGATTGAAGGAGGGAGCGTATGAGCTACGTTTGTTTTCTTGGGGTATAATGCGCAGGAGCAAATATTGCGAGTGGAAAACAGGGATGTTAGAAAAGACTTCTTGCTGACACCTGAGAAAACGGTCGTATTGGACGAAGTAATGGTGACGGGTAATCGGAATGATCAAGTGAATCGGACCGCTACGGGAGAGATCTTTTATCTGTCAGAGAAGGCTAAAAATATGAAAGACCCTTTCCGGGCCCTGCAAGAGATCCCACGCTTGTACTCGGATGTGGCTAACCGGAAGGTGCAGTTGGAGGATGGGGCGCAACCCTTGATATTGATAAACGGGAATCGTTATAACTCGGGAATCGCCACTCTTGATCCGAGAGAGATAGAATCCGTGGAGATAATCGATGTGGTGAAAGCCCGTTACTTAAAGGATGGTTACCAAAAGATATTGAATATAAAATTGAAAAAGAAGACACAACCTTTTATCTTCTTGGAAGGAGCCACGCGGCATGATGTCCCTTTCCGTAAGGGGCTTGGGGTAGGGTATTTTGAGGTTGGAAACTCTCGATACGCACTTTATGGAAGAGCTTCAGTGGACTATTTGTATGATGATCGCTCGGAACAGGAGCAACGGCAGCTAAATACGGGGTATAGTAAATGGACGAAGGGAGAGGAACGTTTGGATGGTACTAGCTATTTAGGTGAGTTGCAATTCCGTTGGATGTGTACAGACAAGGATTATATCGTAGCTCATATGTATGGTAATAAAAAAAATCAATAAGAAGAAAGGTTGGGGTGATGGACTTTTAACGGATGGAATACCCCAAGAATTCGATTATTCTTCTTTTAATAAGGATCAATCGTATATTTTTACGGCTAGCTTGTTCCATAAGCATACGTTTGCGAAAAACCATATATTGGAAACGACCCTTGCTTTCAATAAGAATCATAACGAGAATGACGGAAATCGCTCGGAGTCATATCTGGATTGGTCTTATCTGAATACATATTTATATAAGAACGACCGGAATTCCGGTCGTTTTGATGTGGATTATAATGTGGATTTTGCAAATGGAGGTAGCTTGAATGTAGGGAATCAGACTCGTTT